>Ga0209174_10000127_pt1 | contig 57618 bp, 66 predicted proteins | sample JI91814BDNA_FD_187505 | JGI IMG/M metagenome (GOLD analysis project Ga0209174, IMG submission 187505) | Wastewater effluent complex algal communities from Wisconsin, to seasonally profile nutrient transformation and Carbon sequestration -... | ecosystem: Engineered > WWTP > Effluent > Algae...
GTGCCTTATGACCAGATGGTCCGCAACCTCTTCAAGCCGATGGGCAGCAAAGAGGCCTCCTTCCTGCACGCCGCCATCGGCATCTCGGGTGAGTGCGGCGAGCTGCTTGTCGCCTCGTCCATCGAGAACATCGTCGAAGAGCTGGGCGACATCGAGTTCTACGTCGAGGCAGGGTACCAGGCCCTCGGCGGCCGTCGTACCCCTCTCGCTGATAGCCTCGAGGTGGCCGGTTCTGACCCTTGCATGCACCAGGTGCTGGGCACGGTGACCATCGCCTTGTCATCCACGTCGGCGCGCTTACTCGACCTGGCCAAGAAGGGCTGGGTCTACAACAAGCCCATGGATGAGAACGTCGAGCGCGCCTTGCGCTATGAGCTCATGCGCATCGAGCTCATGATGGAGCAGCTGCGTGAGATGATCGGCGTGCGTCGTCCCGACGTCCTGGGCGCCAACCAGGGCAAGCTTGGCAAGCGCTATCCCGAGGGCGTCTACACCGACCAAGCCGCGCAGACTCGGGCTGACAAGCCTGACGGCGAGTGACTACCAAGGTCATCAACCGCCGCAGTGGGGCGTCCTACGACTTGATGGTCGATAGGACGTCTTTCTGGGGCAACCCTTTCCATATTGGAGTTGACGGCACTCGTCGTGAGGTGATTGCCAAGTACCGCGCGATGGTGTTGTCGCGACCTGATATGGTGGCCAGATTGCCGGAGCTGCGCGGCAAGACATTGGGCTGCTGGTGTAAGCCGAAACCCTGTCATGCCGACGTTCTTGCAGAGCTGGCAGATTCTGAGCTGTTTGACGGCTCGCTCTCAGGGATCAACCTGAGATAATTCAACTCTACTCGCTGCAGTCGCTTCCCTTGGGAGGCACACAGACCCGGCTGCAGCGGGTGGACTCCATGTCAATCTCGACTATCTCGTAAACCCGCTATAAGGAGTATCATCCATGGCAACCGATAAGAAAGACGTCCGCAAGGTCACCACTCCCCGCTTCCGCGCCAGCTTCGTCTGGGCGTTCAAACCGCAGCCCCCGATGGTGGGCAGCACCGGCGAGCCGAAGTACGGCGCCACCATGCTGTTCGACGAGGCGGCCCGCAAGACGCCGCAGTACGAGGCGATGAAGAAGCTGGCGGTGCACGCCGCCCGCGAGAAGTTCGGCGACAAGCTGAAGCCGGACGGCAACGGCTGGTACCACGGCCTGCGCAACCCCTTCCGTGACGGCGCCGAGAAGTCGGAGCTGGAGGGCTACGCCGGCATGGTGTTCGCCGCCGCGACCACCAAGATGCAGCCCGGCATCGTTGACCAGACGCTGAACCGCATCATCAGCGAGGACGACTTCTACTCCGGCTGCTACGCCCGCGCCACCGTGACCGCCTACGGCTACGACAAGGCCGGCAACAAGGGCGTCGCCTTCGGCCTGCAGAACCTGCAGAAGCTGGGTGACGGCGAACGCTTCAGCGGCCGCACGGCCGCAGAGGACGACTTCGACTCCGTCGACGACTTCGTCGGCGAGGGTGAGGCCGGCAGCGACGCCAGCTTCCTCGACTGACAGTCAGGCAGCAGGTAAGGAGGGGAGCTTCGGCTCCCCTTCTTTTTGCCCGTACGATGGCGTCCCAGGGCGGAAGACCACGCCATGATCTATCCCATAAACTTGACGGAGACCTAGCATGACGCCGACGAGGCAGATGATGGCCCTGGTCGAGGACGCGGGCTACCAGTTCCTGCAGGGCGAGTCGGGCTGGTCGCTATACGACCTGGACGACCGGTCCGAGGTGAAGGCAGCCCGAGCCAAGGCCCTGGGCGATTCGATATGGCAAGCGGCCGACGCGCTCGGCCTCAAACACGAAGGAGAATGACCGTGGAAGACACCCGAAGGGAGAAGCTCATCTCCCGGCTCAAGAAGTGCCTCGCGCTATCGGCCAGCCCGGAGCCGCATGAAGCGGCCGCGGCCCTACGACAGGCGCAGAAGCTCATGCGCGAGCTGGACCTGACCGAGGCGGACCTGCTCGGCCTGGAGCTTGCCGACGCGCTCGTCAAGACGCGCGAGGGCTTCGGCGCCTGCCGCACAATGAACTTCCTGACGTCCATCGTCATGGAGGCCTTCGGCGTCCAGTGCATCTACGAGCGCAACCCGGGCACCGCCAACCGGCTAAACGTCCGTTACGTCGGCCCCCGCGACCGCGTCCTGCTCGCCGAGTACTCCCACCGGGTCGTCTGGCGGGCCATGCAGGGCGCGTGGGACAACTTCCTGACGCAGCGCCCGTGGCTGAAGGGCGACGGCGGCAAGCGGCAGGCCTTCCACCTGGGCTGGCTGGTCGGCGTCCGCGAGAAGGTCGAGGCGATCGTGCCGCCCGAGGAGGAGACGGCCGCGGTCAACCGCTGGATCGTCCAGCGCTACGGCGAGCTCGTGTCCGGCAAGGCCATCAAGCAGAAGCCCGTCAACGCCGCTGCGTTCAACGCGGGCGTCGAGGCCGCGGAGGACTTCTCCCTCCACACCCCGGTCGAGGAGCAGCGCCTCGCCATCACCAACCAAGGAGCATGACATGAACAAGAGCGGACACAGCTGGCGAGGCAGCGAGGGCCCGGAGGTGTTGGCAGGCCACGCCACCTTTGTTGTGGGGGAGCTCAAGGTCGAGATGGACCTCCCGAGCTTCGTCGACTTCCACACCCTCTGCACGCTCCTGGAGGCTGCAGGTCGCGTCGTAGCAGCCCAGGCTAGGGCTAACGTAGGCGAGGCCGTCCGGCGCGCCCTGGAGGCCGTATGAGCTGGCTGAAGACCATACTGTGGGTGCTGATGACTGGCGGCATCAAGTCCCAGCTTCTGCGGCTGCCCGAGCACCAGCCCTTCCGCGTCGTCCGCGCCGGCGGCAGGCTCCTCGTCGAGCCCATCCCGACCCAGATGGACCCGGACCACCCCGTGAAGTACGAGCGCGGCCAGCGGGTCGTCGTGCAGCCCCACGCCGGCTTCCACCGCGGAGCCCGCGGCGAGGTGCAGTACCACGCGCCGGACGGCCGGGTGTGGATCAGGCGCGACGGCTCCTCGTCCGACGTATGGTACATGCCGCACGAGCTGGCGGCGGAGGAGCAGGGATGATGGCAGTGCAGAGAATCTTCCTCGTCATCGGCGGGCCGCACAACGGCATGGCGTTCCGGCCGATCGACGGCGTGCCGCGCGAGGGTCAGGTGCTCGAGCTTGAGGGCCACGACTACGCCGTCCGTCGGGTGCCGCGCACGCGGGACAACCTGATGATCCCGCGCTACGTGCTCCTGCACGGGTCTATGTCGGAGTGCGACGTCGTCTGGCAGGCCTTCATGGCGACGATGCGGGCCTGGGCAGCAGAGGTGCCGCGGTGAGCCGGTGCAGTGAGCACGGGGTCACCCAGCCCTGCCCGCTGTGCGCCCAGGGAGCCTGGCCCCTCAGAGACCTCAACGCCGTGGCCGACTTCGCCGGCAATCCGGTCGACCGCCCGGACGGCCTCGTGCCTGGTAGACGCTACGTCCGACTGTCCGAGGTGGTCCGGTCTATAGGCCGCCGCTGGACCGAGCTCGAGCGGGTGAAGCTGACTGCGCTGGCCCCGATCTACGCCACGAAGAACGCGCTGGTGCGGGAGGCCCGCATTGGCGCGATCGACGTCGGCCGGCTCGAGAAGGCCGCGCGCCAGGTCGCCAAGGGCCAGGAGTCCGACCCGGACCCAGTCGTGGAGCACTACATGCGCGCCATCATCGACGAGGAGTCCCCGTGGTGACTGAATGAGCTACGAGCGACGGCATAAGTCGAGCGTAGCTCAGGGCACAATTTGGGCTTTAGAGGATTATTAGGAGGCCCAGATGAACAAGGGCAATTTTGGGCCCTGTGGAGCCGAGGGATGCGGCAGACGCATTACTCGAGGAGCGTGGGCTAAATACTGCGAGGCACACCTGATGCGCCTACACCGTGAAGGAGACCTCGGGCTAGATCGCCCAATAGGCCAGCGCAATCACGGGTATCGAAAAGCTAGAGCCCCTGAGTACAATTCTTGGTTGATGATGCGGGCTCGTTGTAATACCCCATCGGCTACGGGGTATGAGTATTATGGCGGCCGAGGCATAGGAGTCTGTGACAGGTGGGATAGCTTCCTCAACTTCTTGGCGGACATGGGCCCTAAGCCTGGACCCGCCTACACTATCGACCGTAAAGACCCCGACGGTGACTATACACCTGAAAATTGCAGATGGGCCACCAAGAAGGAGCAGCATGACAACAGGAGGCCCTCCAATGAATGACGTTGCTCTGCTCGAGACGCCGATTGCCCGGGCCGTCAAGGACATCGTCTACGAGAACCCGCCAAAGTGCACCATCGACTTTGAAACCCGCTCCGCCTGCTCCATCAAGGACTGCGGGTCGTGGCGCTATTCACTTGACCCTACAACGCAGGTCATGTGCATGGCCTTCCGGCTTCCTCACTGGGAAGAAGGCCGGACAGCGCTATGGCACCCAGCTTTTCCGCACCTAGGCGTTGAGGAGGCCAATTGTCCTGAGCTGGAGGAGCTATTCACGTGGATTGCTGAGGGCCGCCTCGTAGAGGCCCACAATAGTTGGTTTGAGCGCGGCATCTGGACCAACATCTGCGTGCCCCGCATGGGCTGGCCCGAGGTCGGCCACGAGCAGTGGAGGTGCTCCGCGGCTAAGGCGGCGGCATACTCCCTGCCTCGCTCGCTGGATGGCTGCACCGCGGCCCTGCGCCTCCGCGTCAAGAAGGACATGGAGGGCTCCAAGGTCATGAAGAAGATGGCCAAGCCCCGCAAGCCGCGCGTGGCAGAGGTCAAGCAGTGGGTCCAGGAGCACTCCGGCGTCGGGGTGCCGGTCAAGCAGCTGATAGTGCAAACCGTGGCCACCGACTCTGGCTGGGCCGCCCGCGTCACGTGGGACGGCGGCGAGCGTGAGTTCGCCATGCCGCTCTACTGGCACGAGTCGGCCGAGATGCTAGAGCGACTGTGCGCCTACTGCCGCGTGGACGTGCTCGCAGAGGAGGCCGTGTCCCACCGCCTGCGCGACCTCTCCGACAAGGAGACTAGGACTTATCTGATGGACCAGGCTATCAACGAGCGCGGGTTCCAGCTCGACCGCGAGGGCATCGAGGCAGCGCTGGAGGTTGTGGAGGGCATCTTCTCCGAGCTGAACGCCGAGCTGGTGGCGCTGACTGACGGGCAGGTGCAGAAGGCGACGCAGCGGGCGCGCATGATCCAGTGGTTCAACGAGATGGGCCTGCCGCTCGAGGACACGCAGGGCGGCACCATAGACGGCTGGCTGAAGCGCGAGGACCTCGAAGCCGACGTACGGCGCGGCCTGGAGCTCGTCCGGGCTCTCGGCAGGTCGAGCACTGCCAAGTTCGTTGCGGCGCAGAACTGGGCCGCCCCGGGCACCTGGCGGGTGCACGGCGGGCTGCTCTACCACGGCGCGGGCACGGGCCGGTGGTCCGGCTCGGGTGTGCAGCCGCACAACTTCCCCCGCGGCAGCATCAAGGACATGGACTTCGCGTGGGAGGTCATCAAGACCCGCGACGTCGCCTTCATGGAGATGATGTACGGGGACGTCATGACGCTCCTGTCACACGCCTTGCGCGGGATGATCGTACCCACGCCTGGACGGAGGCTGATGGTGGCGGACTACGCGGCCATCGAGGCTCGCGTGGTGCTCTGGCTTGCTGAGGACGACGAGGCCCTCGACGTGTTCCGCCGCCGCGAGTGCATCTACATGGCGATGGCGACCGAGATATACGGGAGGCCGATCACCGACAAGGTCAAGCAGGCAGACGAGCGCCAGATGGGCAAGCAGGCCGTCCTAGGCCTTGGCTACCAGATGGGGGCCAAGAAGTTCCAGGCGACCCTTGCAGAGAAGTGGGGCATCTTCATCGAGCTCGACTTCGCCCAGCAGATCGTCGACACCTACCGGGAGAAGTTCTGGCGGGTCAAGAAGATGTGGGGGGACCAGGAGGCTGCAGCCATCGCCGCGGTCAAGAACCCTGGCCGGACGTTCCGCTGCGGCAAGGTGTACTGGAGGTCGTTCGACGGCTTCCTGCACTGCAAGCTGCCGAGCGGCCGGCTGCTGGGCTACTGCGACCCGCAGGTGCTCAAGAAGAAGACGCCGTGGGGCGAGGAGCGCGACTGCCTCACCTACATGGGCGTCGACCCGTACACCAAGAAGTGGCGTCGTCAGGACACCTACGGCGGCATGCTCGTTGAGAACATCACCCAGGCAACCGCCCGGGACCTGATGGCTGACGCCATGCTCCGCTGCCACGAGGACGGCATCTACGACGTCATCCTGTCGGTGCACGACGAACTCATCGCCGAGTGCGACGAGGACAAGGGCAGCGTGGAGGACTTCGAGGCGACCATGGCGCACGTGCCCGACTGGGCCGAGGGCTGCCCCGTCGCCGCCGAGGGCTGGTCCGGCTACCGCTACAAGAAGTGAGGAAACCATGGCAGAGAAGACGAAGAACACCGGCACGCAGAGGGCGTGCCCGAACCACGAGGCGCTGTGGGACTTCCCCCGGCACTTCTACCTGTGCGGCTGCGCCATGGACAAGTGGACGTGGAAGCAGGGCATGCGGGAGGCATCGGACGAGGCATTCGGCCAGCCGAAGCCGCGGCTGGAGTACACCGTGGAGGGCGAGGACGATGGCTACCACGACTGATGCTGCTCGCCAAGCCAATGCACGCTGGTATGAAAAGAACAAGGCTAAGGCACGTGCCAATAACCTGGCATGGCGCAGGACCTCGCCGGCTTCAGCCATGCTGTACTCATGCCGCAAGAGCGCGAAGGCGCGAGGCCTGGAGTGTTCCCTGACGCTCGAGCAGGTAACCAAGCTTGTGGAGCCAATGGTGTGCTCAGTTACCAAACTCCCTCTAAAATGGCATAAAGAAGGAGACAGCTTTCGCAACCCGTGGGTGCCGTCTATAGACCGTCTTGATAACTCGCGCGGCTACCACTGGGGCAATGTCCGGCTGGTGTGCTGCGCTTTCAATATTATGCGGAGCGACTTTTCTGACGAAGTCGTGAGGACGCTTGCCCGCGCAGTATCGGAGAATTGGAATGAATGAGCATGACTTCAGGCTTCCGAACTATAAGCACCAGCAGGATGAATGGGACCGGCATCGTGATGACGACGCCCGCGCCCTTTTCTGGCAAATGAGAACCGGAAAAACCAAGGCCACATTGGACTTGGCCTGCTACCGATTTAAGAAGGGGGACATCACCGGCCTTCTTGTCATAGCTCCCAATGGTGTACATTGTAACTGGATTCGCCGGCAGCTGCCGCAGCACATGTGGGAGACCGTCCCGTACATCGCGCACGCTTGGCAGGCGAGCGAGGCCCACAAGCCCGAGCACGCTGCATCGCTCGAGCGGGTCCTGTCGTGCCGCGGCGAGGCGCTGGCCGTGCTCGCCGTCAACTCGGAGTCCATCATCCACGACAAGCCGGCGAAGATCATCGCCCGCTTCCTGCGGCGACACCAGGGCAAGTGCATGCTGGTCGTCGACGAGTCGCACGACTTCCGCTCACCGGGCTCCAAGCGCACCAAGCGGGCGCGGTCCCTCAAGAAATACTGCAAGGTCCGCCGCATCCTGACGGGGACGGCAGTGTCCAACAGCCCACTGGCGGCGTACAGTCAGTTTGAGCTGCTCGAGAACCACGCCCTCGGCTTCGAGAACTTTGCCGACTTCGAGGGGCACTACGCCTACTACGTCCAGGAGCGCACGAAGGGCGGGCGGTCCTACGACCGGCTGGACCACTACCGCAACCTGGACGACCTGCAGGAGAAGATGTCCAGGTGGGCCTCCGTGGTCCTCCGGGAGGACGTCGACGATATGCCTGACCTGGTCATGGACGAGCGCACCGTGACGCTGCCAGAGGCCCAGATGAAGGCCTACCGCACGCTGCTCAAGGAGATGATCCTGGAGCTCGAGGACGGCGGCGAGGTCGAGGCCATCGACGGCGGCGCGCGGCTCGTCAAGCTGCAGCAGATGCTTGGCGGGTTCGTCGTCGACGTGGACGGGCAGGTCAGGGAGCTTCTGTCGGACGAAGAGAACCCGAGGCTGCAGGCCATGCTGGACGAGGTGCGCGGCTCCGACAGCAAGGTCATCGTCTGGTGCAAGTACCGTGAGGACATCCGGCGGGTCGTCCGTGCGCTGACTGCTGAGGGCGTGCGGTGCGTGGAGTACCACGGGGCCGTCCACTCGCAGTCGAAGCGCCAGCAGGCCATCGACGACTTCAACAACGACCCCGGCGTGCGCGTGTTCGTGGGCCAGCCCAAGGCGGGCGGCCAGGGCCTCGACCTGTCGGCAGCTGACCTCATCCTCTGGTACTCGCACACATTCGACCTGATCGAGCGGGACCAGGCGAACGAGCGCGCCACCCAGATCGGCGGCAAGACCGTCACCATCAAGGACTTTGTCACCCCTGGCACTGTCGACGAGTACATCCTCGCCAACTTGAACGAGAAGCGCTCGGTGTCAGAGTCGCTTGCCGGACGTGGACTTCGCGATCGTCTGCTGGCCCTGTTCAGGACGCAGCTGTGATAGCCCCGGCCGGAGACACGAACGACGGCTCCACGAACTACGCCCCGGCGGTACACTACACCCACTGACGCACGCCGGGCAAGCCGCCCGATCGGGCGGCGACAGTCCCTAAACCCAGACTCTATGAAGGAGAGCACCATGACTGAAGACGTGAAGACCAACGAAGCCGAGCAACCCAAGGAGAAGACCCCTGGCGTGGGCGACGTGGCCAAGGACCTGATCCGCGGCGGCAAGACCAACGAGGAAGTCCTCGCTGCCATCAAGGAGCAGTTCCCGGACGCCAAGACCTCGATGGCCAGCATCAACTGGTACCGCAACAAGCTGCGCGGCGACGGCGAGCAGGTCCCGACCGCCCGCGAGCTGAAGGCGGACGCCAAGGCTGAGCAGAAGGCCGCCAAGGAAGCCGCCAAGGCGGAAGCCAAGGCCAAGAAGGACGCCGAGAAGGCGGAGGCCAAGGCGAAGAAGGACGCCGAGAAGGCCGAGAAGAAGGCTGCTGCCGACAAGGCGAAGGCCGACGCCAAGGCCCAGAAGGAAGCCGAGAAGAAGGCTGCCGCTGACAAGGGCGCCGGCGGCGAAGGCAAGGGCCAGGACTTCCTCGAGTAAACCCGAGGGAAGACGATGGTTAACGGGGTAATGCCCCGGGCCTAAGATAGGGGAACATGCTGCAGAGCATGTTCCCCTTCTTCATTCAGGAGCCTACAGACCATGATCCGATTCGCCCGCATATACTTCGTTCGCGGTGACATGCCGAGCCACACCCGCAGCCGACAGGAGGTCCGAGACCCGCCCTGCTCGGGGCACGGTCACGTGGCCATCCTGGTGGGCGAGAAGCGATCGACCCTGCTGAGCCCCTTCTCGCTGCAGGCTTGGCAGGTCAGCAACTCCTGCGACGAGCTGCGCGGTGCCGTGGACGTCGAGTGCCCGCCGGAGAAGCTGGCCTCCTTCATCTACAAGGCTTGGGAGGAGTGCGTCAAGCTCGGGTTCCAGCGCGACTTCGGCGTCGCCGCCATGGTGCTGACCGAGCTCGGCCAGCCGGTGCCAAAGTACCTGCCGCCTCCGGTGGACGAGGCAAAGCGGGAGGAGTCCAAGCGCGGCGGTAAGCCCGTCAATGAGGAGGCCCTGCGCCCGTGCAAGCCGACGAGCAAGCGTGGGGAGGTGGCGGCCTTCTTCATGCAGGACGAGCCGCAGTCACTGCACGAGGCCATGGCACGCCTCGGGCTGACCCGCTCGGGCGTGCTGTCCCACCTGTTTACCCTCAACAAGGACCACGGCGTCGGCTACGAGCTCGTGAGCGACTGCGCCCGACTGATCGTGCCGGAGGGCTTCGACCTGTTCGCGTGGGTCGAGCCGGAGAAGCCAGCGAGGACGGAGAAGCCGACCCGCACCAACGAGGACGGCACGCCGCACGAGCCCAAGAAGCGCACCAGCGGCAAGCCCGTGGTGCCCGAGGCGCTCAAGCCCATCCCCGAGCCGGGGAAGAGGGCGACGGTGGCCCGCTTCTTCGTGTCGGGGTTCCACGACCTCGCCGAGGTGTGCGCCACGCTCGACCTGGACCGCTCCGCCGTGTTGTCCCACCTGTTCACCATCAACAAGGAGAACGGGCTGGGCTACGAGCTGAGCGACGACGGGAAGTGCGCCCGGCTGATCGTGCCGGAGGGCCACCAGGTCTTCGGCCCCAAGGTGCCGCGGACCAAGAAGGGCGAGTGATGGCCAAGCTCACCGAGGCCGAGGTCGCGGGCCGAGTGCTCGAGGCCGCCGGCGTGGACTTCACGATCGACAAGCGCGGGAAGCACTACAAGGTCCGGTGGGAGATAGGTGGGCGCAAGTTCACCTACTCCTGCGCCAAGAGCCCGGGCGACTGGCGGGCCAGCGAGAACTGCCGCTGCGCCGTCAAGCGCATGCTGCGGGCGGCAGGGCTTGAGATTTAACCCGCCCAATGTCTTCCCGTAAAGTGGTTGCACCGTGGCCGAGCTCGTGTCACGATATACCTTCCTTAATCAACTGGAGTAAATAGAATGACTGAAGAACTGACCCAACAACCCCGTGAAGCCTTCGCAGCCGCTATTGCAGCACGAATGCTCATCAAGGTCGCGGAGTTCAACCGCGAGGTGGTTGCCCTGCCGATCCCCGAGACCCCACAGGTGCTCGGCGAGCAGCGCCTCACCTGGGCGAACGCCGCCCTGCAGGAGGAGCTCAAGGAGTTCAACGACGCCGTGGACGCCGGCGACGTGCTCGAGGCAGCGGACGCCCTCATCGACCTCGTCTACTTCGCGCTCGGTCGCCTCGTCGAGATGGGCGTGCCCGCCGTAGCCGTCATGGACGAGGTGCAGCGCGCGAACATGGACAAGCAGCAGGGCGAGCTCTCTAAGCGGCCCGGCTCCATGGGCCACGACGCCGTGAAGCCTGCGGGCTGGCAGGCACCGGACCACGCATGGCTGCTGGGCTTCAGCCTGGCGGACGTCCGCGAGCTGGTCTCCCTGCGGGCTGAGCGCGCCGAGCGCGAGGCCATGAGCCCGGTGTGGCTCGAGCTGCAGGCACTGCGCGAGGCTAAGGGCAAGGACTACAACGACGTGCCGGGCGGGCGCGACGCCTACTTCCCCTACGGGCACTTCTCCTACGCCCACATGCTGCAGACCAAGAACCTGCGCATCCAGTCCCTGCTGGCGGCCATGCAGAAGGGTCGCCCGGTCAACTTCGAGGGCCTGTACGACACGGTCAAGGACCTCGTGAACTACGGCACCTACTACGCCGAGGCCATGCGTGACGGCCGCCTGCCGCAGGACTCCCTAGCTATCGCCGGGGGTGAGGCATGATCCCGTTCTTCGACGCCTACGGGGCTATTGTGGCCTGGGTCTTCAGCGGGGAGACCGAGCTCAACGAGCGGACCGGCGTGCGGGTGAAGGTCGGGCGCGGCGGCACGGCCTTCCGGGTGGACCTCCGCGACGGCCTGCTGCCCACGGTGGGCTTTCGCAAGACCTTCCCGAAGTCGGCGGCCGCTGAGGTTGCATGGTACCTGCAGGGCACGCAGGACGCCAGCTTCATTCGCAAGTACGCACCGCTGTGGGACAAGTTCGTGGAGCCTATCGAGAAGTGTATTACCCGTGGTGGTGGTCCGCTTGAGTTTGCTACCATCGAAGGTGTCAAGGCTGCCTATGGCTACCGCTGGCGCAACCACTTTGGTCGTGACCAGATCAGGCTTGCGGTCGAGGCCCTGCGCAAGGACCCGAGCGACCGGCGCTGCTACGTCTCCGCTTGGGACCCGGCTGAGGATGGCCTCGGCGCACTCGGCCAGCGGAACGTCCCATGCCCCGCGTCCTTCACGTTCAGCGTGCTTGGCAGTGAGTTGCACTCGTCCATCATCCTGCGCAGCTCGGATGTGTTCGTCGGCCTGCCCTATGACGTCATGGGGCATGCCCTGCTGATGGATGCGATGGCCCACGAGCTGCGCCTCCGCCCGGGCGTCATGCACGTGACCCTGGCCCACGCCCACCTGTACGAGTCGCACTGGGACCTCACGGCCGAGATGATGAAGCAGGAGCCTATCGTGCCGGCGATGCAGCTGCCCGGCTGGACCCTGTCGCAGATCGAGCGCGCCCCCGACGACTACGTCGTGCGCTACGCCGAGGAGGCCAAGCAGCTGACGTGGCCGACCTATAACCCGAGACCTGAGGTCGTGGAGTGATGAACGAGCAGCCCATCAAGCGGACGCAGGAGGAGTGGGACTCCTTCTTCCTGCGGTTCGCCCGCGACGTCGCGGGCATGTCCAAGGACCCTGACCGCCAGGTCGGGGCCGTGGTCGTGACGCCCGACCGGCGGCAACTGTCCCTTGGCTATAACGGCTTCCCGCCGGATGTCGAGGACCTGCCGTCGCTCCTGGCCGACCGCGACTTCAAGCTGGCAAACATGGTGCATGCCGAGGTCAACTGCCTCCGGCAGGCTCCGTTCCCGCTTGAGGGCTGCACCCTGTACGTCACCCGCTTCCCGTGCGACCGCTGCGCCGAGCGGATCGTGGCGGCCGGCATCCGCCGGGTCGTTGCGCCCGCCCCTGACTTCGGCCACGCACGGTGGGGATCATCCTGGCTGCAGGCCGCCGGCTCGATGGAGTCGGTCGGTCTGGCCATAACCCTCTACAAGGGAGAATGACATGAGACTGCTGCTTGCCAGCTCCGCCGACGGGTATCTTGCCCGTGGCCCTGAGGACGACATGAAGTGGACCGGCCCGATCGACAAGGCCGTCTTCCGCCTGCTCACCCTCTCGAACGCCGACGACGTCCTGCTCGCCGGCTCCCGCACCTTTGACCAGATGCCACCGCTGCCGGGCCGGCGTATGGAGCGCCTGTCCCGCGGGCCGAACGGCATCGACCTGGCGGAGGCTGCCTCTCGGTGGCCTTCGGCCTGGCTGATCGGCGGCCCCGAGGTCTCGGTCGCCGCCCTGCGCCTGGGCCTTGTCACCCGCGCCTTTGTCTGCGTCTTGCAGGCGGAGCTGCGCGAGGGCATACGTGCCATGGAGCTCTCCACTCTGCTGCCACACGATGGGCCGGAGTTCACCATCAAGGTCGGTGACGCCAAGGTCATGGTTTTCACGGAGGCGCAGAAGTGGCCCGCGAGGTAAGGCTGTGGGAGTGGCTGCGCGACGGGCTGCGTGGCACGGACGGGTTGCACATGCGACGGGTCGAGAACCTGGTCAGCGAGGGCGACCCGGACGTGGACGGCTGTTGGCAGGGCCGCTACTTCGAGCTCGAGCTGAAGGGCTGCGACCGGCCGGCACGAGACGGCTCCCTCGACTTCGACGTCCGACAGTCGCAGGTGGTGTGGCACAGGCGCCGCTGGCGGTGCGGCGGCAATGTGTGGCTCTACGTCCGCGTGGGCAAGGGCCGCGACGTCCGCCGCTACCTGGTGCCGGGTAGCCTTACCGGTCAGGTGAAGGCAGGCGTGACGGAGGCAGAGCTCGCCGCGCTGTCTGTTCTACCGCCTGGCCACTCTGCTGCGGAATTGCTGGCGCAAGCTGTAGATACTTCCAAGCATAGATAACCAAAAGCTATAAGGGCCCTCGGGGCCCTTTTCTTTTATTGGCTCAAAAAAAAGTTGCTCGAGGGGGCTCCCAGCGGCCGAGATGCCCTCTATAATCATCCCATACCAACGAACATTGGAGCAACGACATGAAAGCCACTGCTGAAGCCATCAAAGACGTACGCGCCCTGCGCACTCGTTATCCTTGGGCTGTCGTCAATAATGACCAAGTTGTAGTGCGAGTGTTCAACTATCGCGCTGAGGCAAAAGCCTTTGAGCGTACTGACCCCAATAACCTTAAGGCTTTTGATGCCTCGGGTGTTGTCTTTGAAGAACCCACCATTGATTGAAAAAATAATGGAAAATTGGGGCCCGAGGGGGCTCCCAATCCCCACGAACAGTGCATAATGGAACCCATCGACGACACGCAGTGCGCTCGATACCCGACCCGAACAACCTCTCTAGGAGAACCAACATGACCAAGCTGACCGAGCAGTCCAACATCGCCGACATCGCCGCCGTTTACAACGAGCTCAAGGGCACCAACACCGACGTCAAGACCCTTGCCAAACGAGGCAAGGCCAAGCTGCTGGCCCAAATCGACGCCCTCCTCGAGGCGCAAGCCGAGAAGAAGGCCGAGGAGCAGTCCGCCGCCCGAGCCGACGAGTCCAAGGCCGAAGAGCCCCCGAAGACCGACGGCGTGAACCCCCTCGTCCAGCAGATGCTGCAGGCCGCCGACAAGAAGGAGGAGCCAGCTAAGCCACGCGCCAAGCGCGAGCCGAAGGCCCCGAAGGAGAAGAAGGAGAAGGGCCCCGTCATCCGCGTCGTCGCCGAGCAGCTGCTGCTCGAGGTCGTCACCCACGACGAGGACAAGCGCCCCTACGGTCACTCCTACGACGAGATTCTGAACCGCATCCACGCGCAGTTCGAGGGTGCGAAGACGACGGTGGCGTGCCTCCGCTGGTACGCCGTCCACATGCGCGAGCGCGGCGAGAAGGTGCCGAACCGCCCGCGCGCCACCCCGACCGCAACCACCAAGAAGGAGGCTTGATAGCCATGCCCGTGATGAAGACCTACATCGCGGGCGCCCCATATCACGAGGGCGCCCGCGACGCAATAGCCAAGCTTCGGACCGCCGACGAGCTCGTACTCGTCCGCGAGCCGTCCAACCCCCACGACCGCAACGCCGTGGCCGTGCACGCCGCTGACGGCACCAAGTTGGGCTACGTGCCGCGCGTAGACGCGGGCGCAGTGGCCAAGGTGCTTGACCGCGAGCTCACGTGCTCCTGCCGCTTCGCGGGGCGTCCGTCTACAACCAGCGTCACCATCGAGTGGGAGGCATGACCATGCAAGACGACCGCGACGACGAACAACAAGAGGGCCTCACGGCCGATGAGCTCCTTGCCGTGCTGACGGGCAAGTGCGTCCACGAGGTGCAGCGCGACCGCATAATGGCGCTGCTGGGCCTTGCCGCCGCCCACGCCGGCGGCAAGCTCGAGCTCAAGCTGGACGGCCTCAAGGCCCTCAACGGCAAGGGCGTCGGCATCGCCATCGATGAGGCGGCAGGCACGGCCACGGTGGAGCTCCTTGACGCCCCTCGTGGCGGCGAGGATGCCGAGATCGAACCGACGCACTTTGCGTCGAGCACGCGCCACTAGGCGCCAACTAGGAGGATGGAGTGATGACGTACGACACCTGCGAGCCCGGCCGTCTCGGCACGCTAGGCTACGCCCTGATGTTTGCCGCTGCCGTCGGGCTAGCGGCGCTGGTCCTGCACCAGTTCGCTGCCCTGCTCGACAGGCCCGAGGTCAGGGTCTCCTACTCGACGGGCAAGTGCGTCGAGGTCGTGGACCACAAGGCGCTCGCCGAGGGCCGCAAGTCTGAGTGGTCTTGCGACCGGCTGCCGGAGTCCTACGAACGCGTTTGGGTGTACTGACGGCTCGCCCGGGTCCGCCCGCACGCCATGATGCCTCCTCGGGATGGTCCCGAGGAGGCATCTTACCATGTACGACGACGAAGGGGATGAGGACGGTCTCGGCTGCGCGAGGGGCCTGATGCGGGCGGTTCCGCTAGGAATCTTGCTGTGGGCCGTGCTGATAGGTTCGGTCGTGCTTGTCCGCGGCTGCCACGGACGCGCATTGGTCGAATCCGGGCGCAGTCAGGCTGTCGAGGCGCATGTAGCCCAGGCGCTCAGCAGCGCCAAGGCATCCGTGAGCTCAATCGTGCGCCTGGACTAAGAAAAAGACACCGCCGGAGGGCGGTGTTAAAGGCTCGGGTGGAGTGAAGGAGAGGAACCCGCCACCCGAGGCCGCGGGGCCAGTTACTTGCCGACAAAGTCCTTGATGCCTACCCAGGCGGCAGCTACAAGGCCGCTGACCAGGATGCCCATGAGTGTCATGAGGCCTTTGGACTTGATGGAGTCGGTGGTGGTGCGCCATTCGCGCAGATGCTGGAAATCCTTCTGGACCTCGATGGGGTCGTCGACCTTGACGCCGAGCATGAGGAACGTCTCGCGGACGGCCTCACGGATGAGGGCACGCGCCTCGTCAGGCGTCAGGTTCTGGAGCTGCTGCTCAGGCCCAGGTCGGTTGTTGTCTGTCATAACTTTGTCCCCTCCCGGGCAAAATGGTAGCTCAGGGCAGTCGTCACAACGGCGTCCAAGGACTGCCTCCGCAACGGCTCCCCGTACGGTGTTGCAACGGCTTCTCCGGTCATGGCTCACTTCCCGCCCTTCCCGTCGTCGGCTGACGCCGGCACGGGCTGCTGCCGGGTCCGGCGGTAGAAGTCGAGCTGATAGCTGGCTTCACGCGCCCAGCGCGCCAGCTCCGCCATGTTACGCGACAGCGCCTCGTAGCCGCGAGCGGGCATGGCGAACATCGCCTCGCCGCCCACCTCCACCACTTCCCAGCGTACAGACTCGAGCTTGACCGGCTCAGGAGCCGGCAGCACGGGCAGCGGGGGCTGCTTGGCCTCCGCCGGCGGCTGGGACTTGAGTGGACTGCTCGAGCAGGCGGAGAGCCCGATCAGAGCCGTCGTTAACGCGACGCTCAATAAGACCCGGCTTACGCTTGGCCAGCGCGCCGAGGTCGTGCTTGGATAGGACATCCTTCAACTCCCTCGAGTATGCGCCAGCCTCACGCTGCGCGGTTGCAAGGTCCTCCAAGGCCTTAGCCTGGACCTTGGCGGCCGAGTCCCATTTGTCAATGGTCTTCTCGAACGCGTCGGCCCGGGCTTTTTCCCGGGAGACAAAAGCCCGGGCCGACGCGACCTGCCCGGTGAGTTGGGCATTGGACTCGACTAGTCCAGAGTAATGGCGGTATGATAACGCAACGGCGGCCGCTACGGCAACCCCAATTGCGATGCCAACGTATGCCCGAAGACCTAAATTGAACATGTCGTGCTCCTTAAGGGTAGACGCTGGCGGGCAGCTCAAAGTGCGGGCCGTCCAGGAAAGCCTTCTTGCCGGCAGCCTTGCGGCGCGCGACATAGCCAGCCACCTCGTCATCCATCTCACCGGCAAGGTCGGCCAGCGCCTGGTCCCATACCCCGCCCCAGCGGATTGGCACCTGCAGTTCCATGCTTGCACGGCGCACCGCATCAGCAACACGGTAGCACAGGCTCCAGTCCCAGCGGAGCTCTGCCTTGCCGTCTCCGTCGAAGTCGATCAGCGGCACCAGGTCAACCGCGTGGCCGAGCCCGTCGTTGCCAGGCAGGTGGCGGGAATCCATCGTCTGGCTGGCGCCGGAGGCGACAAGCTTGGCCTGGCGTGCTCGCGTGCGCAGGCCTTCGTAGACCTGGAAGTCGATGGAGGTCACCTCAATCGCGCGCTCAACGACGCGGACAAGGTCAGGGTGCACGCCCGACAGGCTTTGGAGGGACTTGGTCCCTAGTGCGAAGGTAGTCATGGCTCATCCTCTACTTTTGCTGATGCCCCGGGGCCCGGGGCGGGCTTGCCGGACCGTGCTGCCGCAGCGGCGGCAGGGCCCTTTATCTTTGCTATGCTGACATCTTCCCAGGTCGCGCCAAACACGTACGAGCCGACAATGCCGATGATTGTCAGGAACGCCATTGTCACGGCTGTGTCGGCTGGCCCGGTGGTCAGCCCCTTCCACAGCACATAGGCCACAACCCACATGCAGAAGGCTGTCACGGCAAACATGAACCGGCGCCTTATGCGCCAGCTCGACTGCCCACCGGGGTTGCGCTGCTTCTCCTGTTCCATTAGAATGGCCCGGCCACGCTCATGTAGGTGTCTACCGTGCCAGTCGTGTAGGCAATAGCGCTCGCGGAGTAGCAATATGGCTCGAGGTAGTCCGTCGTGCCGTTGCAGTATACTAGGATGGAGCCGCCCGTGCCGTACATACTGCCAGCATCCGGGCCCAGCACCCTGTGGAGTGAGCCATTCTTGCCAAGGCCGGCCACCAGCGTCGAGCTCGTGTTACGGCGCACCCGCATGTCGACGTGGTAGTAGCCGGCCTTCTTGGGTACGAAGCGCTTGTTCGTCGCGTCCCAGATTGAGTTGGTGTCGAACTCCACGTTGTCGATGGGTATCTTTGCCCAGGCCGAGGTGCTGTGCGAGTTCGCGGCGGTGGCCAGGCTCACGAGGGCCTTGTCCAGGCTAGACCCCACCGTTATGGTGTCGCCCGCGTCGTTGACGGTGATCGAGATGCCGGTGTCTGCCACCAGGGCGGCACCGATGGCGTCGCGGGCCTGCTCGTCGGTGTACCCGGCGCCGGAGGCCGCGATGGTGATCGTGTCCCCGGCGTCGTTCACGGTTATCGTGACATTGGAGCCTGCTACCAGCGTGGCACCCATGACGTCGCGCACCTGCTCGTCGGTGTAGGACCCCCCGCCGCCCGCCGTGTTCTCGATGGTGATCGTGTCCCCGGCGTCGTTCACGGTGATCGAGATGCCGGTGCCGGCCACGAGCGCGGCGCCGATGGCGTCGCGCACCCGCTCCGCCTCCGACGTCGTGTCGATCGCCAGGGTGATCGTGTCGCCCGCGTCGTTGACTGTTATGGAGACACCGGTGCCGGCCGTCAGGGCGGCGCCGATGACGTCGCGCACCTGCTCGTCGGTGTAGGACGGCGTCTCCACCTCCCAGGCCGACGCCTTGTAGGTCACGCGGACGTCCTCGTCCTCCAGGTACGCCGTCCATCCGCGCCGCGGCGTGCCGAACTGCCATGCCGTGCCGTCGTATATGGCGACGTGGCCCGCGTGCCCGGCCCACGACCCGGTCGGCGCGGTCGCGACGATGTATGTGTCGCCGGCGGCAGGACTGCCGGGCGGCGCCGCCAGGTCGCGGTCCTTGACTGAGAGGTGGAACCCGAACCGACCGAGCCGGAGCAGGTTGGCGTCCATGCCGGGCTTCCAGCCCGACTCGCCGAGGTTCCACCCGTAGAAGAGGCCGCTGCGCGGCTCGGTCTGTGCGGGCATAGTGTTTCTCCTGTTAAATGTTAACCTACGAGGCCCGTCGCTTGCTCGAAGGCAAGGCCATCTGTCGTGAAGTACAGCCGCAGCCCGTCGGAGGTGTTGCCCATGACGTTCAGCACCGAGCCGTTGCTGGCACTAGGGTATGCTAGCTCAAAAGACGCTACGCCCGAACAAGTGATTGCTGCCCAGTCACTGCCGTCCCACCGCAGTCCGGCGTTACCGCCCTGCCGGTACATTACGGGGGCACCATCCACGTAGAAGGGCCCGACAAGGTCTGGCACGTAGACACCGTTGTACGTGCTTGCGCCGGAGGCTGTCTCGAGGGTGGAGGTCCAGGTCAGCCCCTCGTCCGAGGACTCGAGCACCTGGAACACGTAGCCCGGCACCTGGCCGCGAGCCGTCACCCGCCAGACACCGCCACCAAGTATAATCTCGTTCTGGGTCGTGCACTGGTCAACAGAAGGCCCCGTGAACATGTCCTGTACATCGAGCGACGTCACCCAATCCACCAGTGCATCCGAGTCGGTGGTGGTCAGCACGTAGCGACCGTACTGGCACATCCACCCGTAGGAGGTCTTGTGGAGCTGCACGCTGCTGTAGTTGATGCCCATGCTGCCGCTCAGCACGAAGGGCACGTCGCCGAACATCTGGCCAAGCAGTGTCCAGGTGTCTCCGTCGTCGGTCGACTTGTAGACGTAGTTGCCCTCCGCCAGGCAGTAGAAGTCCGTGCCGTCGCTACCGATGGTCACGGGGAAGTGAGTAGCCATGAACTTGGAGCCCAGATTGGACGGCACAGCTGCGTTGGTGCCACGGTAGAAGTACCACGTAGACGGGTCGGAGAAGCGCGTCTCCGAGGTGAAGCCCACGTAGGTCCCGGCGGAGTTCCAGGCAGTAGCCCTCTCGTTGCGGCTCACGGCCACGGCGGGGACCACGTCAGCTCCCACCTTTGCAAACGTCTCGCCGTCGAGGCTGGAGTAGAAGCGGGTGGTGAACACCCCGCCCTCCAGGCCGGAGGCATACGCCAGGAACACGCCGTCCACGTAGCCGACGGGGTGGAACACGCCAGTATACTCGTCGAACGGAGCACTTGACCCGGCGCCCCCGCCGGTTACCGCAAACCTCCAGCTGTGCTTCTGGTAGCTCACGATGCCGTCACGCTCCGACTCGAGCTCCACGCGGTAGAAAGCGGTGTCGCCTGCGTAGCGCGGGGCCTCGTACACCAGGAAGTTGCCCCAGGTGAAGGAGGCGGAGCCGTGGCGCACGTCATCGAAGCTGATGAGCACCTGCTTGTCGCCGTGCGGGAACACCATGGGGTGCGGCTGCGTGCTCGTACCGCCCTCAAAGAGCGCAGTCAGCGGGCCCTGGTATGCCATGGAGGCATTGAACACGCGGGAGGAGGTGCCCGACCCGGCAGGACCTCCGGCCATGATCCAGTATTGCCCGCTGGCAAGCAGAATCTTGGTGCCCTCGTAGCCGGACGACGTGTCGGTGCCGATGGCGGTCCACGTCACGAGGTCGGTCGAGTAGGCCGCGGCCGCGTAGAACGGGCTGCCTGAGAAGTCGGTCCGCTGCGTCATGGAGTAGGCGATGAGCCAGCGGGAGTTTGCCGAGTCGTAGACCATCATTTGGTCGTACGTGCCGGGACTCGTGCCGGACTGCGGCAGGCTCAGCTGCGTCATGCCCGACACGACGCGCGTGCCGGACAGCAGCTCCTGCGAGGTCTCGAGCTTGTGCAGGACATCGATCGCCCCGCCGAAGCCGTTGCCCCAGGTGCCGATCAGGATGCGGCGGTTGCCGGACGGATAGTAGATAATGTGAGGTACCAGGTCGTTGTAGACCTTGCCGCCGCGCTCCACCATGATGGCCCCGACCTGCTGGTACGAGTAGTCCGTCAGGTCAAGCTCGAAGACGCCGGCATATGCCTGGCCGCGTGCATCCGGCAGGGTGGCGGTGAAGAGCACCGTGTCGGCCGTCGGGTTGTACGGGCTGCCGTCCTCGTTTGTCACAAGGGTCTGGTCGCGCATGCCGACGCCGCCGTGGCGGCCCGCCTTCAGGTTGTCAAAGGCCCAGGTCACCGCGCCGTCCTTTGATGCGGAGAACGTACCCGGGTTCCAGCCGGTCAAGTTGCCAGTGGTGCGGAAGTCGTAGGTGCCGGTAGAGATGCCGGTGCCTGTCACGTACTGCCATCCGGAACCCGTGTCCATGTAGACTGTGAACGAGTCGACTACCATGGCCAAGGCAATCTTGAAGCTCGAAGGCACCGTCTTGGTTACGTTCGCCAAAAACGAGGTGCTACCTCCGCCAAACCGGGCCTCTATGCGCACGGCACTTTGCGTCTGCTGTGCCACGGCCATAACGAAGTTGTTGGCATCCTTCACAATGCCAACCCCTCCGTTACTATAGCCCGTTGCCGTACCAGTCAACGTGACCTCGGCCTCGACCCATATTACCGGCATGGTAAAGGACACGGTATTGATGGCGCCAATGTCGGTCTTGTCCACAGAGGTGTTGGCGTATGAAGCCTGAAACTTGCCGCCAGAGATGCCGTAGGTGCCTGCGGTGTTCAAGGTGTAATGAGTTACCTGCCCGGTGTCCGAGGCGTACGCCTCGACATGGTCCACAAGCGCTGCCGGCAGCGGATCGAAGTGGTCCACATCTACTACCTTCGAGAACGACAGGTCACATGGAGCGAGCTCCGCCCCGCCACCACCGGCGCCCGGGTTCGGCCACGAGTACGACGTGCCGGAGAGACCCGACTGGTCCTCTACAAGGGTGCCGACGTCGTTGTACACGCGCAGGTTGTAGGTCGTGCCGGCCTCGGGGCCGATGTTCCCGTCAGTCGTGTCGTAGATGGCACCTGACGTCTGCTGCTTGCGGTCACGGTGTGCCCACGTGAAGTCGACGGTGGTTCCGCTCACTACATTGGGGTATGCTGCACCGTTCATCTTGAAGTTGCCCGGGGCATATGGGCGGAAGGCCCGCTGCGACAGTGTGTGGCTCACCGTTGTGGCGCTGCCCGCATCAAGGCGACCGCCGCCGGTGACTGGCAGCAGCTTGGCGTTCACGGTCTCGCCGGAGGAGTACTCTACGGCGTCCCCGCCCTGATAGATGTCCCAGAAGAACACGTGCTCGCCGGCCGGGTGCTCTGCGGGCACAGTGTCGAGCGCCCCACGGCCGATGGTCATGAGGCCCGTTTCGTGGTTGAGCGAGTCCACCCGGCACAGCTCGCTGCCAATCTGCACGTGCCTGCCGACCTCCACGAGGTCGAGGTCCGTCCCGCTCAGGACGATGACCGATGTTGTCGTAATGGCCAGCGTTGCCGCCAGCACTGCGTGGGGACTGAAGTCCATGGTGCCTACCTCCTCGTAACCGGCCCCGGAGTCCACCAATAGACCCGCGTTTATGGCCGCACCGGGACGCCCGGCGCTGAGGATAATATAGCCCAGTTCAGGGGATGTTGCGAGCCGGTTGTCGGCGTCCGTTTGCCCCATCGTTTGGACGAGCTCGTAGTAGGGAGCCTCGGTCATCATCTGCGCCAGCACTGGGGTAGGCTTGCCCGACGGGTCGGTCCATCCGCCATCACCAGGCGGCGACACCACTACGGCGGACGGCAGGGCGAATACGTCCTCGACGGCGGTGATCTTGACCTGGTTGTTGCGCCCATCCCCAAGGGCGAGCCCGGTGACGCGCATCACGACGTCCTCGACCTCCAGGTCGGGCCAGCTCCACCGGAACACGTCGCCGATGTTGAGCGTGGCGCCCTTGCGATTCGTGTAGATGGTGGCCGACAGTAGCGGGGTGGAGAACGCCTTCAGGTTGCGCAGGCCCACGCGCGCAGCGATGGTGGGGTTCGTGAAGCCGGGGTACTGCAGGGTGGTGTTGATGACGGCGCCCTGCATCTGGATGAGCGCCTGGTCCTGGATCGTGATGCTGCCGCTCTCGCTGTCTGCGCCATTCCAGTATTGGACCGTGACGGAGTTCACCAGCTCGCCGAACGTCGGCCGGGAGGCGTTCTCCACCTTCACGACGTCGTCCTCGCCAATCTGCGGGATGGTGTCGAAGTCGTAGTCGTCCCGCATCAGCTTCAGCACGAACTTGCCGGTGGTGCGGTCCACGTACAGGGAGGCGCTGATGTGGCGCACCACCTCCTTGATGAAGTCCTCGATGGGAATCTGGCGGTCCCACAGGAGCGACATGCCCATGCCCTCCGCATGCAGCGTGTCCGCTGCGGCGGCAAACGAGGTGTCGTCGACGTCCGACTCCTGGTAGCCCATGCCCCAGTCCGGGTCGGTTAGGCACTCGCGGATGATGTGCGCCGGGTTCATGTCGAGGATGGTGCGCTCCTGGTCGCGGAGCCGCAGGTCGAAGTAGAACCAGTTGTCGGGGCGCACGCCTCCGCTGTCGTCGCGGCCGCACACTACGATGCTGTTCTCGCCAACCACGAAGTAGCTGCTGGGGATCGTGGTGAGGAAGTAGTGCCCGTAGGTATCGTAGTTCGTGATGACCTTCGAGCCGTTGACCCACGCCTCAATCCCGTTGTCCACGAAGGCGTCGAACCTGAAACCTCCGTCCGGCAGAGACGACAGGTTGATGGTGGACCGCAGCCAGACCTTGCGCTGCTGCGGCACGACGGTCGAGGGCGTGTTCGAGAAGCCCCAGCCTGCCGGGACGCCGCTGCCACTGCCGGTCCACGGCTTGTCTCCGAATGGGGCCGGCCCGTTCGGCCAGCCGCTGTCGTCGTAGGCCGGGGAGGAGTAGTCGCCGCTGTCTGTGAGCGAGACGACCTTGTATCGCCAGTACATGAAGCCCGCGCCTATGACGTCGTTGTAGGACTCCACCTCAGCCTTCTCGTCATACCACTGCGCCTGGCCGTCCTGGCGCACATGGATACGCTGGAATCTGGCGTCCCACTTCTTCAGGTAGGGGTTGACGCCGAGGTAGCACTGGCGCAACACCATGCCCACGACTCCGCGGAAGGCGGGAATCTGGGAGCCGAGCTGCGACTGCAGGTAGGAGTTGCGGCCCTGCGAGGGCCGGCCCATCTGCAGGTCCACTGTGCCGCTGACACCGCCCTCACGCGACTCGCCGCCAAACAGGTCCTCGGCGTTGATGGCTATGGAGCCGTCTAGGCCGGTGCCCTTCCAGGCGTCCCGCTTGTCCACCCGCACGCGCAGCAGCTTGTCTACCGGCCCGTGGCACCACACCATGTGCATGCCCAGGTAGTATTTGTACCCTACAGTCACTTTCTTGCTACTTCCGCCCACGTGCCACCTCCACAACTTTAAGGGCCATTGCGTCTCCGGTGGCCTCGATCTGCTCAGCTGGCAGCCCCTCCGCTAGGAACCGCTGCCAGTCCAACCCGTGCCGCTCGAAGAAGGCGCGGGCCCCGCGAGAGCACATGCGCGCCGCGCGCACGTGCTCCATCGTAACTGTCACGTCGGGGGCCGTCACTTCTTGCCACCCTTCTTCTTGATAGCCACCGTACGCAGGTGGCCGTACCACACCACGTTCGGGCTCTCTATGTCGCGCGTGCCGAAGAGGACGGGAATCTCACGCCCCTCTTCTGCAGTCGGCGCCTTTATGTCGCCCAGTCCGGCAGGCGGCTGGGTCTGCGGCTTGGGCATCAGCGCGTAGCTGAGCACCATAGCCGCGATAAATACGATGGCGTAAACCCAAGCCATGGCTACAGCCTCCTCATACGATGGACGAACCACTGAACGGGTTCTTCGTTGGAATCCACGAGAAGCCGCCGTAGTTATCCAGGTTGTCGAAAGTACCCTGGCACGTGGACCGCGTGTGATCGCACCCCGGGTACAGCGTGACGGCGCCGCCTACCTGAGCGGGCAACTGCTTCACGGCGCGCAGCAGCGTCACGATGTCGCCATTATGCCCGACCAGGTAGCGTAGTACGCCGTCGGGCGTCCGTATCATGCCGCCCACGAGGTAGCCTGCGGGCAGCGAGGCTGCGGACGGCACTACCAGGTTGGCGCCGTCCACCGATGACAGCACCCCCGGCGATCCCCAGTCCTCCGCGTTGAGGCGACAGCCTCGTCCGTACAGGGCGTGGCGGCATGACCGCTGGTACCGGGCGCGAAGTCCGGGGCGGCGCAGCGACGTGAAGATGGGCTCGCACTCCACGTTCAGCGACTCGCCGGAGGCCTTGAAGCTCGACACGCGGCCCTTCCAGTAGGTCACGAACTGCGCGTCCGGGTCGTCCAGGTGCCCGCGGTACAGCGTCACGGAGGTCAGCAGGTCCGGCGTGTAGCTGAGGAAGGTGGACGCGAACTCGTGCCCACGCGGGAACTTTAGCGAGAGCGTGTCCTTGGCCATCTCGCCGGACTGGGTCACAGCGCCGAGCTGGACGGCCGTGGGGGCCCAGTCAAAGCCGAGGGCCGTTACGACGCGGTTGGCCGTCGTGTACCGCCACTCCGTGGTGCCCTGCACCAGGTGTAGCAGCATTACGGGCCGGCCCGCCTGCACCGAGGTCTCTAGGTTGTTGTAACTCATGGCAGAGGAATCTCCCTAACAGGAACAGACACGCTGGCACCACGTGCCGCGCGCCTCTTAATCTCGACGCGGTCGGCGTCGAACCGCGAGAAGGACAGTATGCTGCAGCCCAGGATGTCGGCCGAGGCCATCGTGAAGCCCGCGGCCGCGCTGAGGTCTAGCACCTCCAGGTCGCTGCTAGAGCCGTAGGCCTCGCCGTACGCCAGGCCCCAGCCGCCGTACGCCGATCCGCCCGTCACCTGCAGGTAGTGGGACGACCCGTCACGCCCCAGTAGCAAGACGTCCATGGGCTCCTCGAGGCCTGCGTAGCCCGCCGCCCGCACCGCCAGCTGCACGCTGCCGGGCAATATATTGGAGGTGATCTGCAGGTCGTTGTTCCAGCTCGGCAGCCAGAAACCGTGCCACTTGCCGCGCTTCGTATGTAGCCAGCGCTTCAGGTCCCACAGGGCTTGCCTGTCCAACGTATCCCAGCTCATGACGCTTGTCGGGCTGGGATACGAGAACTCTGGACCCCGCCACACCACGCCGGTGTCGCTGTCCAGTGATGTCAGCTCACGCTGTAGCACCTCGCGCACGTCCGACACCAGCACGTTTGGGTCCGTGACTACCTCGTAGCCGCGGTAGGTCGGGTACGGGGAGATGCTCGGCGGCACGGCGGTGTCCACCACCTCAAAGCGGGCCGTGCCCTTCACCTGGTCGGTACGCGACCTCACCACCTCTAGGGCCTGCAGGAAGGACGCCGTCACCACCGGCATGACCAGCGCCCCGGAGTAGTCCCGCTCCAGGGCCGGCGTGAAGGTGAACCCGGCGTCGTCGACCTCGGCCACGGTTACTACCTCGTAATTGACCTCGTCCTGCCACACTATGGCCTTACCGCCCTCTAGGTAGTTAGTGTACCGCGTATCCAGCGCCACAGAAGTTGCGCCGGCTGCTACGATGCCGACAAGCGCGAAGTCCCCCCACAATGGCAGGTTGAACTCTCCGCCCTCGTAGGCTAGCGCTTGCGACCGCGCCCGCGCAAACTGCAGTGGTGTCATGACGTAGTCGTAGACTAGCTCGGTGCGCGGGGTCACTCGCAGCGAGACCCGCTGCTCCTGCCCCTTGCACCGCATGACGTCAGTCAGCCACTCCACCACCTCCGTGAACTCCCGCTGCGGGATGTATGCCCAGGTCTTCACCTCTAACCTCCAGTTGCCAGGCTACGGATAGTGGCCGAGTTGCGCTGTACGATGTTCATGATGACCTGCTCGCCAGCGTCGCTACCCATATAGTCTCCTATGACCCCGGTGTCAAAAGCATTCACGATGCGCAGGTTCGTCTGCGACGCGGACTGTTGTTCACCTCCGCCCCCCTGGGCCTCCTGCATTGCCCGCGCCGTGCCAACCCGGCCCGTGACAGCCGCGGGGCCCTTGATAAGCTCCGGACCGTACTCGCCCACTAGGCCGATCTTGCCTGCCGGAATCTGCCCGCCCTGGTCGTACGCTCCTGAGTAGTTTGAGCCCTGAATCTGGGAAACAATACTTGCGCCGGCGGCCGCGACCTGCGCCATGGCGGCTAGGTTTGCCGGCCACCCGAGCTCTTGCGCCTTAGCGAGGCCGGTCGCGATCGACATGGCCGCCTGGGTAATCGAGAAGGCCTTGCTGATCGCAAACAGGGTCTTGTAGGTCTTGGACTGCTCGCCGGCGTACGTCTTGGCCAGGCCGGCGAGGCCCTCGAACAGGGCCTGCCCACCCTGCAGCTGCGTCTGCAGGCGCCGCTGCTCCGCTGCGGCCTGCTCATCGTCGAACTGCTGCTTGAGCCGGCGCAGGAGGTCCTGCCGCTCCGTCTCCGTGACGGCCTCGCTCTCGAGGATCATCGCCTTCTTGCGCTCGTACGCCTGGCGGAGCATCTCCTCCTCCGTCAGCAGCCCGGCGTACAGGCTGTCCCGCTCGCGCTGCTTCTGGGTCTCGAGGTCCGACAGCGCCTTCTCGCGGTCGGCGGCCGTGCGCTCCTCGAGCTGGGCGCGCAGCGCGGAGCCCTCGGCCGTGTTGGCCGCGATGATCTGCATGCGCTTGTCGTAGGACTCCTGGATGACCTCCTCCTCGGAGCGCAGCGACTGGCGCAGGCCCTCGAGCTCGGCGCCGTGCTGCTCCTCCAGCTTCTTCAGCTGCTCGGAGCGGTCGGCCTCCAGGCGCGACATGAGGTCGGCGCGCTGCGCGGACTGGGCGGAGGTGTTGGCCTCGATGATGGCGCGGCGCTTCTCGTAGGACGCCTGGATCGCCTCCTCCTCGGAGCGCAGCGACTCGACCACAGACTGGAACTCGCGCTCGCGCGCCTTGCGGGCGGACTCGGCCGCCTTGTCCACCTTGTCGGAGGACTTGCCGCCGGAGCTGCCGCCGACCTTGAAGCCCGCCAGGCGGTCGGTGCCGGCATTGGCCTCAGCGCGGGCCTTCTTGTTCTTCTCGTACTCGGCGCGGAGGCGCTGGGCTGCGTCGACCTGGTCGTCGCTCGCCTTGACGGCGGCGTCGCGCTCGCGCAGGGCCTCGTCTATCGACTCCATGCGGGCGGCGCGGATGGACTGCAGCCTGCTCTCCAGCCGCTGGCCGACGCCGGCCACGGTGTCGTCGTTGAAGACCGCCTTGATGCCATCCACGAAGGCGCCCGCGTACGCCGATGCCCTGTCGAGGCCGGCCGCCACATCCACGACCATGATCTGGATGAAGGCGCGGACGTTGGAGGGCCAGTTCTTGAAGGCCGCGATGAGGAAGTCCACCGTCGCCTTGCCCTCGTCCTCCCACTGCCCGAAGCTGTCCTTGAGGAACGCTGTCAGGATCGTGACGGTCTGGTTGATGTCGCGGCCCCAGGCGTCGAACTGCTCCGTGACGGACTTCAGGTAGGCCTCGAGCTCGCCCGACTCGATCATGTCGGTGAGACCCTGGAGCGCGTCCGTCGCGAGCCTGACGGCGTCCTCGATGACGTCGCCGACGCCCGACTGGGAGACCGTCAGGAAGAGCTGGTCCCAGGTGTCGCCCAGGTTGCTGATGGCGCCGTCGAGCGAGTCCATGCGGCGCTCCATGGCGCCGGCGAACTCGTTCTCGCCGATCTTGGTGAGGTACTCCTCAATCTCGGCGGCGTTGTTGCCGATGGTGGTCGTGACGCCCTGGAAGGTGAGGGACACCTTGTCCCCCTCCTGCTTGGCCTTGATGCCGAACTCCTTCAGGCGCTCGAACTCGCCCGTGGTGGCGTCGGCCACCGCCTCGACCATCTGGCTCAGGTCCTTGCCCATCGCGGAGGCAGTGTTGCCGTAGGACGTCAGCGCGCGCTCGGAGGGCGTGAGGCCGAGGTTCACCAGCTTGGTGAAGCCCTCGACCGCCTGGTCCAGGCTGTACGGCGTCTTGGCGGCAAACTCGCGGAGGGCGTCGAACGCCACGCCGGCGCTCTCGGCGCTGCCGGTGGCGGTGACCAGGCCGGCGTTGAGCACGTCGAACTGGCGCTGCACGTCGACGAGCTTGCTGAGCGCCGCGGTGGCGGAGACGGCCGCGGTGAGCGGCCCGATGAGGCGCGTGAAGGCGCCGGTGAGACCGGAGGTGGCGCGCTCGGCGCCGCCCCCGGAGGAGGCCATGCCCTTAAGGCGACGGTCGGCCTCCGCTACCTGCAGGGACTCTACCCTGATTGCCAGACTTGCCACGTCGGTGGTCGCCATGCTGCACCTTCCAGAATATCCGATCGAGGGACTTAATCAGCTCGGCCTCCCAGCCCTGCAGCCGCTTGCCCGTCATGCTGGACCACGCCTGCAGCTCCTGGTACGTCAGCGGCTCACCCGCGAACACCTCCCTGAACCACTCCCAAACATACCCGAGCTCCTCGGGGAGCTCGGGCGCCTCCGCCAGCTGTGGCGGCTTACGCTTCAGGGTCTTCCAGACCTGCACGAGCGACTCGCGCAGGGTCTGCTTCGACCCCCTCGGGATCAGGTCGAGCTTGAACTCGTGCTCGGCGTAGGCCGCGAGCTGCTCGACCCTGCCCCGAAAAAAAGTGCGCGCTTGCTCGCAGCCAGGTCGATGGCGTCCATGATCTGCGGGGCCTCCTTGAAGAAGGCGTCCACGTCGTCGACCGTGCAGGGACGGTCGAAGGACCAGGCGACCACCAAGCTGGCCACGAGCCGGCGCTTGCTGTCGGCGATGGCCCGCGCGCGCTCCGCCACGTCCTCGATCTGGGCGATGCGGAAGGCGTCGCGGCGGGACTCTGCCTCGGCGTTGCGGAAGGCGTCGGAGTCGACGCCCAGGATGCGGACCCAGTGCTCGCTCTTATGCCCGTTGGGCAGGTAGAGGGGCAGCTGCAGCCCCTCGTTTGCCTTGCTGCGGGTGAAGAACGCGTCCATGCCGGTGACCGCGCCCGCGGCCTTGTTGTCGTTGTCGGTCATGCCACTTCTCTCCTAGTGTGCCGGCCTATCAGGCAGGCGTGCGGTCGATGATGATGTTGGTGCCGGTCGTGGCGTCGAGCAGGGCCTGGAAGGGCATGCTCAGCGTGATCGGGCCCTCGCCGTCCACGTCCGGCTGGCCGCCAGTGTACTTGATGCGCGGCAGCGTCACCGTGTACTGGTTGCCAGCACCGTCAGGCAGCTCGAACACGATGCTGGACTCGGTCTCGTTGATGAACTTGTCCAGCAGGGTGGAGTTCTCGAAGTAGGCCGTGACCTGACCGGAGACGTTCGAGCGGCCGATGGACGGGCGGATGGACTGCTTGGAGCCCACCACGAAGCGCGCCTCCAGCCCGTTCTCCACGTTGAGCTGAATCTCCGTGATGACGGCGATGGGGGTGCCGTTCTCCTGCAACGTGCCGGTGAAGGAGTCAAGCGGGCTCGTGGCGGTCGCCGGGTTGTAGGTGGCACCCGTCACGATGACCGTGTCCGTCGCCATGTTCTGGCCCAGCACGCCGAAGCTGCCGGTAATCATCGCATTGGCGTTGATCGCCAGGGACATGGTGTTGAACTCGACGCCGGTGAAGCGGTGGTAGGGCTTGTCCACCGTCAGGATGTCACCGAAGAAGCGCTCGATGGTGAAGGAGCGGCGCACGGTGCCGGCCTTCAGGCGGTCGGTGCCGACCACCGGGGCGTCGTCGTCCCAGGTGCCGCACAGGACGGCCTCGAGCAGCTTGTCGAAGCTCCCGTAGGACAGCTCGATGTTGATGTCGCCGCCGACCTGGTAGGCCCCGTGGCGGAAGTCCGCGATCTGACGATCGTCGCGGAGCTCCTCGGACTGCAGGGACTCCTTGGACAGGCCGAGGGTCGTGCCGGTGTGGCGGATGATGTCGAAGGCGGGCGTTGCCGGGGTCGTGCCGTAAGCCGACTCGGCGACGATGCGCATGCTGTGGCGGCTGCCGTTTGCCATGGTCGTTCTCCTAAAAAGTTAGTTTCGGGCCACCCTGGCGAACCAGGTGACTGTCATGCTCACGCGATACCACCCGTCTACTTCCCGCCCGCGTGAGCGGCCGCAGGAAGCTACCGTGAGCTCGACCCCCGAGTGAGCAAGTCGCTTGCCCGCCTTGAAGAAGTCCGTCAGCTCGTCCGCCTTGGCCGTCACGGCCGCCTCACCGGTCATCAGCGGGTAATTCAGATCAATCTGCAGGATGCCGTCATGGGCATCCTGGCCCTCGTTGCCGAGCGTGGCAACTGAGGGCAGGTTCATCAGCACGAAGGCCGACGCCCAGGGGCTCTGGTCCGTCGGCTTGTCGAAGGGGGCGTTTTCGACGGCGTAAGGCAGGGCAAGCGGGGAGTCCTCGACCCCCTGCATCAGCGCCTTCCTCAGCCCCGCGTACGGGTTTGCCATCTCAACTTCCTCCTATCAGCGCCCCAAGGCCTGGGCCTTGGTGCTTACAATCCTCTGCCACTGGGCAATGTGCCTGCGCACCATGCCCTCCGGCGCCTGCCTGCTCCACCCCTCGTACTCGATGCGCTCGGCGTAGGGCAGGTTGTTGGAGAACCAGACGACGTCCGCCAGGCTCCCAAGGTTGGCCATCGCCTCTGCGAGGGCCGCCGCGCCGCTCGGGTCGTCGCGGGTGATCGCGGCGCCGGCGGGCGAGTTAATGGTCGTCTGCCAGTTGCCGCGCAGCCGCCCGGTGTCGACCGGCGTGGCCATGATGACCAGCTTGAAGAGCTCCAGCACGGACGCGCGGCGGACCTTGTCCACCTTGTCCAGCGCCTTCACGCCGAAGCCCCTCAGCTGTGACTCGAACCGGCCGGCCATGTCACGCCCTCTTCAATCCGACGCTGAAAATGACCGGAATGCCGGCCACGTTCAGCGGCGTGCAGCCCATGACTTGCCATTGCCCGTCCTCCCAGAACTCCACAACGTCCTTAGGCCCGGGAGTAAAACTGGACCCGCTGGCCGACATGATTGTGAAGCGAACATCCGTGCCATCGAGGACGTCCGACATGAAGCGCACGTCGAAGGCTTCAAGCGTACCCTGTGACGCGGGCAATATGACCGCAGTCAGGGACTGTTGCTGGCTCAATACACGATTGACTGTGCCAGCTACTGGGTCCGCTGAGTCGGCGTACCTCTTCACCGTCATGCTATTGCCAAACTCCTCAAGAATGGCTTTGGCTTCCTCACGAATGGCTGCGTAGTCGAAGGTCGCCATGTCAGGCCCTCCCCAGCTCGCCGGAGTTGCCCGAGCCGATCAGGCCCGCAGACTGCAGCGTGAGGGTGACCTCGGGGTAGTCCGGCGTCTTGGCGGAGGCCGACGTCGACTGCGAGGCGTTGAACTTGGTCTGCACCTTGATGGGGCCGACCTCCTTCAGCGACTCGACGACCTGGCCGCCGCTCGCGTCGAACGTGGGGTCCGGCATGAGTGGCTTGCCGGTCAGCGCGCGGCTGGCCAGCATGCAGGTGGCGGTGACAAGGGCCGGCGGCAGGCCGCGCAGGAACGAGGTGACGCCGCCGCGTGGCCACTGGGTGCCCTGCAGCCGGCGCAGCTGGTAGCCGACCCACTTGTACCGGCCATCCAGGTAGGTCGTCGCATTGACGATGGCTGCCTGGAGCTCGGCATCTGTGCGGGCCGTGAGGTCTACCCCACGGTCCATCCAGTAGGCGCGTACCGTTGTCGGGTCAGTGTAGGCATTTGCCCCGTCCACTGTTCCGTCGTTATCTTGAGGAGTAAAGGCCATGTCTCAGCCCTCACTCAATCTTCAGGTCTGAAGCGTTCTCAGCGAGCACTTGCCCCTGGTCACGCCAGTCCGCGCCGGTCACCGTGGCGATGACGCCATTGGTGGCCTTGCGGATGGTTACTTGCCCACCCGGAGGAACCCGGACGGTCTGCTGACTGGCAGGCGCCTTCGGGGGCTGGGCGGGAGCCTGGCCCGCCGACGTGCGCGGCTTGGTCATGTCGCTGCTGGAGTAGCGGGCCATGGTTGTTCCCTCCTTACTGCTTGGCTGCGCGCGCCTTGGCGCGGGTGTAGCCCTCGGCCACGGCGTTGACTTCGTCGCGGGCGACCTTCTTGCCGGTCAGCTCGCCGAGGTGCTCCAGGTTCGGCAGGTTGTTCGACGTCCAGTGGGCGTCGACCTCCGGGTCGAGCAGGCCGATCGCTTCGGCAAGGCTCGGCTTCGCGTCCGGAGCACCCGACGGCGCATCCTGGGCCGGCTTGGCTGCCTCGGTGGACGTGGCGCTGCCTTGCGCGTCAGCCTGACCGCCCGAAGCCCCGGAGTCCACCTGGGCCGCGCTGTCCGGCTGCTTGTCGCCCTCGGGCTTCTGCTCGCCGCGCAGGGCGTGCAGCTCGGCCTTCTCGGCGGTCATCGCACCGTAGAACTCGAATACGCGTTCGAGGGTGGCGGCCTGCTCGGCGCTGCCCTGGAACGTCATCTCGCCGTCCACGAACTCGTGCCCGTTGACGTGCATGGTCTGGCCGGCGTGAGGGCCGACCAGTACGAACTTCTGATTGACTGATGCCATTGATTCTCTCCTTCGCTAGATGCCACAAGGCCCTCCACAAGCGCTGGGCTCGTGGAGGGCCACCCGACTGGCGGCCTTAGTTGGTGACGCCGCTCAGGATCGCCAGGCCCTTCTCGCTGAACAGGGCGACGCCGCAGTACCACACCACGCGGGTGATGGACTCGTCTGCGTCTTCCTTCTCGCCGACCTCCTTGATGTTGATGCCCGCGGCACGTTCGGCGGTCAGGCCGGCGATGCCGTGCGAGCGGCTGCCATCGTCGAAGGTGCCGGCGATGACGGAGGTGGCGTTGGTCGCCGTGCCGCGCGTCTGGTTGATGGGGATCCAGTCGTTGCGGAAGATCGGGATGCCGCGGTAGGCGGGCACCTGACGACCGGAGGCCATGGTGTAGATGTCACCCGGCGAGGTGCCGCCCAGGCCGCGGAGCAGCGCGAGGTAGGCACGACGGGTGCGGCCGTTCATCATCAGGTAGTCCACCTGGCCGTCCTTGTCGGTCACCAGGTCGATCAGGGCGTCGAGGTCGTCGAACGACAGCGGGGCGCCGTTGGCGGCCGCGTTGCCGGCGAAGAACTTCTGGCCGGCAGCCGCGAGGCCGAGCAGGCCGGTCATGTTCGCGCCGGTGCCGTCGCCGTTGATGAGCTGGTCCTGGTACTTGCGGCCGCAGCTCTTCGCCTTGGACGCGATCTGGACAGCCTTCTGGTCGTTGCCGTCGCCGGAGCGGGTGGCTTGGATCAGGCCGTTGACCTCGGCGTCGCCGATGATCGTGGTGAGGGTGGAGGTGACCTGCGTGAAGGTCGCGGCCGCCTTGGCGGTGATGGTCGTGCCGACGCCAGCCATCTGGACGTCGCCCAGCACGTTCTCGCGGTTGTAGGCGAGGGCGTTGCCGTCGATGCCGTCGAAGGGCAGCAGCTCGAACATCTCGTTGACGGTGATGACGTTCTCGATGACGCCAGCGACGAGTTCGTCCTGGGCCAGCTTCGCCGATTCGGCGAGGGTTACGGATGCCATGGTGTTTCTCCTAGACAGAGGTTGATGGTTTGCTTGGTTTGGTGCCGGATCGCCCGACGATTCGACCCCGGGCCAGGCGTCACGCCTCTGCTGGGTCAGCGAGCGCGGTTCGCGGATGTGCTCCGCGCTCGCACGCTATGGTCGGGAATATGCCAAGACGGCGCGGGACCGTAACCCCATGAACCAGCGCCAGCGCGCCCGATCTGGACCGTCTGAACCCCGTGAAATGCCAGGTCCGTACGGTGAAAGCCTTGCGCACCAAGGACTTAGGGCCTTTTCGAGCCGTACGAGCCTTGGAGCTCGGTTTGCGCCAGGAAAACGGTCGGCCACCGACTTCGGGGGAGGTCGGCCACGGCGCTGCCGAGGTCCAGAAGCCCTAGATGGCCTAGAAGTCCTTGTCCGGCTTAGAGAATCAACCACTTAGAGCCTTATATAGGGTTTAGATTGCCTTAGATTAAAGGATAGATAAAATAAATGGAAAATAATTGCTTGAAGGGGCTCCCAAGCTGGGAGAAGCCTGCCATAATCATCCCATCAACACGACGAACTGCTGGAGACCAACATGACCATCGTACTTCTTGCCTGCGTACTGACCGGCTGGTACATCGGCCGCCCGGCAGCTCGCTTCATCGTCCAACTGTTCTGAGGAGCACCAACATGGAACGCCACTTCGCCGCCACCGCCGCCAAGGACCTCGAGCTGACCTCCGCCGCCGTCGAGCTTCAGCTCGCCAAGCTTACCGCCAAGCTGCGCGAGTTCAAGGCCAAGGGCGAGGCCGACCCTTCCAATTGGGGCTACGCTTGCAGCCTCCGCAAGGTCGAGTCCGACCTCGCCGACATCCTCGCCTTCATCAACTGAACAAGGAGCACCGCCATGACCGCCAAGAAGACTACCTTCGCCAATTCCATCGTCACGCAGCTTGAGAACGACGCCATCTTCGCCATCGGCGACTGCTGCGTCTGCCTTCGACTGTCCGAGACCGAGACGTACTCCAACCTCCACGAGATGGTGGACGGCGTCCTCGTGCCTCGGTACACCGAGCTGCTCGACGCCGCCCTCGACTTCGCCAAGGCCGTCAAGCCCGCCGCCGCGTTCAACTCGACGCTCGTGGCGCACGCCTTCCTCGAGCAGCTGCGCGAGGACATCGGTGAGGACGACTTCCGCGAGGTGGTCCGCAAGCAGAAGGAGGCGCCCATTGCGGGAGTCTGCTACTCGCACGACTACTGCGATGCCAACATGACGATGGATGCCGCCATGGCCTCCGTCGGCATCGTGGCGCTGCCCGATGACGAGGAGGGCATGCCCGACCGCGTGGTCGACCTTTGGAACGCTGCGTGGGACCACGCCAAGACCCGTATGGAAGCCATGCCCCTCTAAACGACGGCATCGTGTGCCCTTCAAGGGGCGTACGATCAACCCATCCAACCCAAGACCAAAAGGAGAAGCCCATGAACCTATTCGTGCTGGACCGTGACCCACGGCTGGCCGCCCGAGCCCACTGCGACAAGCACGTCGTCAAGATGGTGCTCGAGACGGCGCAGCTGCTCAGCACCGCCCACGACCACTTTGGCGAGGCGACGTACTCCGACCTCCGCAACTGCTTTGAGGTTCGGGGGCAGCGCGTCTACCACCCGACGCATCAGAACCACCCGTGCGCCGTGTGGGTGCGCGAGACCGCCGCCAACTATCGCTGGGCGTGCTCGCTGCTCGAGGCCCTGCTCCACGAGTATCAGCGCCGCTTCGGCGACCGCGCCAAGAAGCGCCACAAGACGTGGGACGTGCTGCAGGCGCTGCGCAGCCCGCCCCGCGCGCTCGTCAAGTCCTGCGCCGACCGGCCCGACGCCATGACGCCGTTCGCGCTCGCCATGCCTGAGCAGTACCGCCAGGCCGACCCGGTCGCCGCGTACCGCGCCTACTACCGCGGCGAGAAGTCCGGGATCGCCGAGTACCGCCTGGACGGCGCGCCAGACTGGCTCACCGCCTGCGAGGTGACGTATGCCTAACCTATTCCCATACGGCACCGGCGAAGAAGGCGATGAACATGGCCAGCAGTACCGCGCCGTGCTGGCCGAGGAGCGGCGCGATCGTGAGCTGGCTGAAGCCAGGCAGGCGGTCTGCGCGCACCGCGAAGTGCACCCGCAGTTGACCCGAGCCTATTCTGCCGCGGTAGCCCCCAATAGCGACGGCCGCGGCTGGTCGAGGTTGGGCGGCACTCCTACTAAGGAAGCTCCGCGTAACGCCATGCGGTGGAACGAGCGGGAGGACGCCGACCTGGCCGAGGCCCACTCGGTCCGCGGCGTGCCTGTGGCCGAGCTCGCCCGACTGCACGGCCGCACCCACATCGCCATCGAGATGCGCCTGTCGCACCTCGGGCTTAACGACCCCGCGGACGACTTCCGCGAACCCACCAAGGAGAAGACTGTGAAGATGACCCCCAACCGCCTGATGACCCTGCTCGCCGTGTACCGCGGCACCTACGAGAACGAGCTCAAGGTGGGCACGTCCGGGCCCGACCTCGCGAGCCTTGTGGCCGAGGGCCTCGTGACCGTCAACGGAGACGGGCGCCGGCCGTCCGTGACCGAGGACGGCTCCGCCCTCGTCGACTCGCTGCTGGGCCGCTCCTCGACGTCGGGCGGCACCGCCAGCACGAGCTGGAACGCCTCGCGCAACACCAGCGCGCTCGACGACCAGCGCTTCTTCCTCGTGTCCTCGGGCGACGCCATGAAGGGCGGGCCGCACGGTCGCCCGCAGCTGAAGAAGCCGCCCACCACAGTCCAGTCGTCCTACCGCGACGCCGAGCGCGAGGCCTCCCGCCTCGCCGACCTAAGCCGCGGCGAGAAGTTCTTCGTCCTGCAGGCCGTGTCGGTGCACGAGGTGCAGCCGGCGCCGGCGACGTCGCGCCGCCTGTGATAGGGCAAAGAAAAAGGGGAGCCGTAGCTCCCCTTCTTCGTGTCGCCGTGCCTCAGCGGCGCTTGGCGAGGCCTGCCGCGATCTTCTCGGTCGGGGACAGGTTCTGGCGCTGCGGGTTCGGCTTGCCCTGCGTGGTGCCGGGCTTGACGCCCGAGCCGCTCGGGGCCTCGCTCTCGAAGGCGCGGCCGAAGGTCGGGCTGGCCTTCATCTCCTTGACCAGGTCCTCGACGGTCATGAAGCCGCCGGAGGCGTTGCCGCGCGGGTCGCCGCTCTCGTCGACCACGCGGACGACGTACTCCTCGCCCTCCTTGATGACCTTGGTCTTGGCCTGGATGTGCGGCAGCAGGAGCTCCGGCACGCCCTTGTGGCCGGCGATCGCCTGCACGGCGGCCGTGGTCACCAGGTACTTCTGGAGGGTCTTGCTCATGTTCTGGAGCTCGCCGTCCTTGCCCTGCAGCTGGGTCTGGAAGCCGCGCTCCAGGTCCTTCTTCATCTTGTCCCAGTTGACCTTGCCGTCCTTCGACTCGCCGATGACGCGCTCGACGGCCTGGCGGAGGGTCTCCGGCGAGGCGGCGTCGTCGCCCTCGAGGCCGAGCAGCTGGCCGACCGCGGCGAAGCCCGACAGGTCGGGGCGGTTGCGCTTGGCCTCGTCGGCGTCGCGGCGCGCGGCCTTGAGGGACTTGTTCAGGCCGTCGATCGCGCCGGCGGTGCCCTTGAAGCTGTCGTTCAACACGTAGCCGCCCTCGCCCTCGGCGTACAGGCCGCGGAACTGCTCGGGGACCTTGTCGATGCTGTCGACGGTGGGGTTCTTCAGGAACTCGAATTCCATAGTGCTCTCCTTCTGCGCGTCACGCGCGTTGTTTGGGCATCGCGCCCGGGGTGGTCTCAGGCTGGCACATTAAGCCGGCGCCGGCGTAACGTGAGCCATCGTTCTGATGCGGGCCGGACTCGGCCACGCGTCAGTCGTCTGTTCCGCGCAGCCTGTCGAGCAGCTCGCGGGCGCCCTGGTCGAGCCGCGTCCGCAGCTGGTCCAGGTTGTATTGCTTGCCACTGGCGTCCACGAACTTGTCGAGCGGCACGCCGCCCTCACGGAACAGCCGAGCACGGGTAGGCCCAAGCACCTCGTCCTGGAACTTTGCCGGCTGGCGCTTGATCCAGTCCTGGTACGTCACGTTGCTGGGCGTGGAGCCGATGTTCTCGTCCGCCCACGCGTCGCGCTTGGCCTTCACCTTGGCGCGGCGCTCGGTGGCTGACATGCGGGACCACTCCTTCGGCCCGACGTCGTCGCGGACCTCCTGGACGAAGTCGAGCTCGCGCTTGCGGCGGGTCCTACCGTCGCGCACGGTCGGGCGGTCCCCGACAATCTCTGCGCCCGCCAGCACGGGCACGACGGTCGAGCGGCAGTTCGGGTGCGCCGGCGGGCGCGGGCCCTTGTCGATTGGGTAGACCTCGCCGTCGCGGGACCGGCACACTGCGGAGGTCCGCCCGTCGAGGGTGGACACCCAGCGCACACCGGAGATGATGTCTGCGTTGGCATCCCACGTCGCCTGGCGGGCGCCGGTGGACACGTGGTTCGCCGCCGTGCGCACGACCGTCTCGGCGTCGCGGCGCGTGATGGCCAGCACCCCGTCGGAGTAGCCTGCCGCCTTCGTGCCGCGGATACGGCGCACGATCTGGTCGGTCGTCTCGCCCTGCAGGATGCCGAGGCGGAGCTGCTGCTCGATGCGCTGCGCGTCCGCCGCTGCGAGCCTGTCCCACCAGCCCTGCAGCGGGATGCCGTTGATCGGCGACGCGACGATGGCCCGCAGCGTGGCGGGCGCGACGGTGTTGAGGGCCAGCTCCACCGGGATCGCCGCGCCCATGGCGCCGACCTCCCAGGTCGCCTCGACCTGCGACAGGCCGTCGAGGTCGGGGCGCACGTCGGCGTCGACGGCCTGAATGGCCGCGGCGCGCAGCCTCCGGACCTCGATCAGCATCGCGTTCAGGCGCGCCTCGGCGAACTCGGTGAGCTCGGTCTGGAGCATCGCGACGAGCTCGCGGTCGGAGGCCTCCAGGAGCCTGGCCGCGTCAGCCGCCATGCGGTCGGAGAACCGCAGGACGACGATCTGGTGCCGCACGGTCGCGTCGAGTAGCTCCTCGTTTGCTGTGGGCATCACTCACCCCCGGGGTTGAGCGCCGGGTCGTTCGGTGCGGGCGGCTGCGGGTTGTTCGGGTCCGCCGGAGGGTCCTGCGGGTCGGCGTTCGGGTCGGCGTTCGGGGTCTGGGTGCCGTTGCCCCTGCCGAACATGTCCCCCATGGAGTCGGTTGCCTCCTCCTTCAGCTGCTCCGCGTCGTCGTCCTCGTCGAAGTCGTCCGAGAGGACCTGGCGCGCCTTCATCTCCTTCAGGAAGGCCTTGCGGGAGATGTCGCGCTGAGCCCGCATCTTCAGGAGGGCGTCCAGCTCGGCGGCGTCGGCCTCGGACAGGTCGACGTCGGCGTTGACCTTGGCGGAGCCACCGTTGTCGAGGCCCAGCCAGTCTGCCGTGAACTGCATGGCCTGCTCGAGGCAGTCCTGGAAGTCGCGGACGGTGGCTGCGAGGTAGGAGGACGACTCCGCGGCGTCGAGGGCGCGGCCGGTGGCGGTCTCGTCGCCCGGCTTCTTGCGCATGTACTCTGCGCCGTAGGTGGCCATCTGGTCCTCGAGGGACGAGAGGTCGGTCTGGCCCGCAGCGATGGCCGCGCCGGTGTGCTCGACGTAGTACCACTTGCCCTCAGGGGCCTCGGTGGTCAGGAAGTTGTTGGGGCCGATGTTAACCTTCTGGTCTGCGGGCACGCCGGACGCCGCGAGGATCGGGAAGCGCGACACGGTCAGCACGTTCCGCTGGTCGCTGGACGACTGCCAGTGGGCGACGTTCAGGTGCGCCAGGTCGGTGAGGGGCGGCTTGCACTCCATCAGGCCCGTGCGCTTGCCGGCATAGAAGGTCACCAGCGGGATGTAGTCGAGGCTGGTCGTGCCCTCGGACTCGACGTGCCACTCCTCGCCCTTCTCGTCGGGCGCCCACACCTGCCAGGTGCCGGGCTCCAGGACGCGGACGCGGACTACCTCGACCTCCTCCCAGCCTACGCGCTCGACGCTCTTCTCGAGGATGCGGACGTGCGTGAGCACCTCTTGGCCGAGGACGACGGCGGAGTACGCGGCGATGAGGCACTCGGGCTTGACGTGCACCCAGTACGGGCGCAGGCCCTCGGCGCGGTCGTCGGCGAGGGTGCGGGGGCGCTGCTCGCCCTCGGCGTCGGTCTTGGCCTCGGGGGTGGGGTGCTCGACGAGCACGTGGGAGAAGCCCTTGGCCCAGGCCTCGCGGAACCAGGAGCGGGAGAAGGCCTGCAGGTTGTTCCCCTGCATGTCGACGTCCTCGGCCAGGTCCTCGATCTGCGTCGGCACGTCCTCGTCGAGGACGATGGCCTCGCGGAAGGGCTTGCCCGCCAGGGTGTCGAGCGTCTGCTCGGTCATGTTGAGCAGGGTGGCCCGCGATAGGCGGGCGTCGTAGTTCTTGTTGGACTCGTTGTCGTACTGGGGCAGGAACTCCTTGCCCGCGGCGCGCATCGCCTCGGTGCCGCCCAGTAGGACGTCGATCATGCGCCAGCGTGGCGCCATGCGGAGGTAGGCCGACGATGGGGTCGCCACCGTCGGCTTCTTGTTGGGGGTGTCTGCCATGGCGGGCTCCTGTCTCGGTGGCGTACGTAGATGACCGCGATGGTACCTCGTAAGCCGCCGAACAGGAGCCAGCGATCTAGGCGTCGTCCGGGTGCCGCTCGCCCAGGAAGATGGGGAAGCGCGGAGCCTCCTTGGAGCCGATAGGGAAGAACTTGAACTTCACGAGGCGGCCGGCCCAGTGCTCGCGGCCCGCCCAGATGAGGGCCCTCGTCGCGGCGTCGAAGCCGGACCCGATGTTGAAGCGCACGCCATCCCACCGGCCGCCGCGGCCGACTACGCGCAGGGCGCCGAGCGTGTCCATGCCCACCATGCCGTCCTTCGAGTGGCCGCGCTCGGTCAGGCCCAGCGCGCTGGTGGATGCCTCGTTGGAGTTGTGCAGCAGCTCCTCGAAGCCCTCGACGACCGCCTCGCCGTCCTCGAACTGCTTGAGCTTCATGAGGTCCTGCCTGGACAGCGTGCCGCGGCCGAACTTGTAGGGCGACTTCGCGTCCCGCAGCATCACGCCCTCGTAGCCGAGGTCCAGCTGCGTGGCCTCGTAGGCGTTTGCCTCCTCCACCGTCGTGACGACCGTCTGCTCGACCATGACGGCGCGGCCCGAGCCGGTGGCGAGGTCGCGGGCCATGCCCAGCCGCTCGTGGTACGGCCTGCCGGGCTCGCGGCAGCAGTCGAAGACGTGAAAGAAGACGTCGGGCTCGCCCTCGCGGCTCATGACGCCGGAGGTCGTGCCGAGGAAGGCGCGCGGGTCGGTCGGGTCGCCCACCAGGAGCTCGCCGTCCAGGCCCTCGAGCCAGTCCTTGCCGAAGATGGCCTGCACCCGGCGGTTCGGGATGGGCTTGAGGTTGCGGGACACGACGACCCCGTCGCGCACGATGGCACGGATGCCGTCGAGCTTGGGGCTCGCCAGTAAGGGCCAGCGCAGGGCGGCGACGTCGGCCACGGTCGCGGCTAACATGGGGCGGAAGGCCTTCTCAGTCATGGCTGGGCACCCCGTGCGTGTGGATCGGGTTCAGGTCGTCGGCCCACGATGGCCAGTCGCGCAGCGGCCGGCGCACCAGGCGGGCTCCGTCGCCCTCGAGGTGCAGGTACTCGGTCACGAAGACGCTCGGCTCGGCGGGCGTGCCGCCCAGCAGCTCCTGCAGGACGTCGAGCGCCACGCCGACCTCGCTGGATGAGGCCTCGCCCATGTGCTCCATGCCCTGCAGGCGCTCCACGGCGCGCATCAGCGCCCTGGCCTGCAGGTCGCGACGGGCGACGTGCTCGCGCAGGACGTCCAGGATGGCGTCGTCGAACGGCGAGGGGTCCAGGTCGCGCCCGTTCTCGGCCTCCATGCGGAGCCGCTCGATCGTGGCAGCCTCGTCCTCGCTGGCGTGCAGCTCGACGAGCGCGTACTCGAGGCCGCGGCGGTAGGCATCGCGGGCGGGCGCGCGGCCGCTGCGGCGCAGGCGCACCATGTGGGCCAGGATGACGGCGAGCAGGGCGGCGGACAGCAGGGCCCAGGGGTCTAGTTCGGTCATGTCAGTCTCCTCAGTTGGCGGCGTCGACGGACGACAGGAAGCGGCGGAGCGCGCCGAGCGACCGGCCCTCGCGCCCGGAGTCCACCACGGGGTCCTCCAGGTAGCCGGCGGGCGTCTCGACGCGCAGCCAGGCGCGATCGGCCTGGGCGAGCTCGCGGACGAGCCCGAGCGGCACGGCGAACACCTTGCGCGACTCCCTGGTGGCGGCGCCGTAGGGCGCGAAGGTGGTGGGCACGCCGACCGGGGTCAGCCGGTGGACGCGGCCGCCCACGCTCAGGCTGGCGCCCGTGATTGCGCGGACGTCGTTGAAGACGTAGACGACAAGCAGGGCGTGGTCGGGCGTCGCCGAGCTCCACTGCGCGCCCAGCCCGGTGCACACAACGCCGGAGCAGGCGTTGCCGTGGCCGGGCACGGTGACCACGCGGGAGCCGTCCAGCCCGCTCACGCGGGAGGTCGGCGGGGAGCCGCCGGTGGCGCAGCCCTGCAGCAGGGCCACGACGGCTGCGATCAGTAAGGTCCTCATGTTGGACTCCTCCTAAGATGGTTGATTGTTGAGGGGACGACGACACATCGTGCCGCCGTCCCCGTGTTCGCGGGACCCTCGTTATTCCCAGCGGTCGATCAGGTAGGACGCCACGCCGGCCGCGGTGCGGACGCGCAGCTCGACCTGCTGGTTGTCGCCGACGCGGAGGCCGGCCGCGTGCTGACGGCCCTCCTCGAGGGGCTCGAGCGCGCGGCTGCGCGAGTGGGCCTCGACCGTGCGGCGGACCTGGTGGAGCTCGCCGCGCAGGCACTCGGGGAAGAGCGCCAGGGAGCGGTTCTCGCCGTCGCGGCAGCCCTCGAGCACGAGCAGGGCGGAGTCGCCGAGGTCCTTCCAGCGGGTGTTGCCTCCCCACATGGTGGGCATCTCGCTGATGCAGACGACGCGGGCGTAGGCCATGCCGCGGAGGCCCCACTGCACGGAGGTCGAGCCGTTGTGGTAGACGTACCACGCGAACGGGTTGCGGCAGTCCTCGCTATCCCACTGCAGGATCGGCGGCGCGTCGCGGTGGACGGCCGTCGTGAAGGCGCAGAAGGAGCCGCGCGACGGGACCTTGACGTCCATCTCGAGGGCGAGCGGCAGGACGTCGCGGCGGAACTTGGCGAAGGTCATCGTCACGGGGCGGGCGGTGAGGCGGGCCTCGGCCTGCGGGCGCTGAGAGGCGAGCAGGTGGCCGAAGACGCCGGACTGCTGACCCTTGGGCGTGGCCTGCGGCGTCCACAGGTGGACCAGCTCGTCGGCCGCCGCGAAGCGACGCTCCAGCGAGGGCGCGATGCCGAGCTGCTCCACGAGGCGCTCCGCCTGGGCGACGTTGCCGGCCGAGGTCGGCGCGGTCGGGCGCTGGTACTTCAGCGGGTCCATCCGCTCGCCGTGCTTGCGGGCCACGGCCTCGGTCGAGAGGCCGGCCTGCAGGTCCTCGACGAGGGCGCCGAGCACCGAGGCGCGGGGCGTGCACCAGCCGGCCGCCGCGGAGGCCACGAGGCGCCACAGCACGCGGTTCAGCTGCTCGCCCTTGCGGCCGGCCGCCTTCTTGAAGGCGCCGTCCAGGAAGGCAGCCATGGGCAGCACCTTGTCGGAGCGCTCGAGGGAGCCGGCCTGCAGCATGCCGACGGCGCGCTCGACGAGGCGGGGTGGCATGGTGTCGAGGGCGTGCTTGAGGTGGCGGCGGTCCTCGCGCTTGGAGGCCATGGCCTGCTGGGCCGTCAGGTCGCGGCGCGTCCAGAGGTGCTCGCGGCCGGCGTCCGCCCACAGGTGGGTGAAGCCGCCCGCCTCGGGCACGCCCCACCGCTGCTCGTCCCACAGGAACTGGTCCACCACGTTGCCCTTCATGACGGCGCGGCGGAGGCGGCGCACGACCTCGGCGTAGGCGTGGGCCTGCGGCAGGTCGCCCTCGTCCCACAGGGCGGAGGTCAGCGTGCCGTCCTCAGCGATGGTCACGAGGGAGCCGAAGCGATGGATGAACGAGCGACAGCAGTTGCAGTTGTGATACTGGCGCTCCGCGGGGTCCTCGAAGGACTGCAGGTAGACCTCGAACAGGTCGCCCGCGTCGACGCGGAAGAGCGCGCCGCCCGAGATGGCGAGGTTGCGGGCCAACTGGCACTGGGCCGAGCGGGTCACGTCGTCGAAGTCGCCGGCGTAGAAGGGCGCCGGTGCGTGCTGGTGGACCGAGCCGGTCCCGATGGATGCTTGCATGAGGTTCTCCTTGCCCGGTGTCGCTAGGCCGGGTATAAAAGAAGGGGCGACGGTCACAGTGTACCGCCGCCCCTTCTATAAGGGAGCCATCATTCCCAGCTGGGCGTCACTCGCAGCTGCGGCGGCCCGTCTCCGGGTCGATCGTGCAGGATGCGGCCTCCTCCTGGGCCTTGCCGGTGTCGTCGTCCTTGGCCACGATGACCCCGCCGCGCATGCCGTCCGCCCGGTAGGTCGTGATGCCCTTGCAGCCGAGCTCCCACGCGCTGTCGTAGACCCGCTTGAACTCGTCCCAGCTGACGCGGGAGTCCACGTTGCAGGTCTTGGAGACGGCGGAGTCTACAAGCTCGGCAGCGACCGCCAGCACGGCGACGTGCTCGGCCACGGTGACCTCCGAAGAGCGGCGCCCCCGCACGCCGAGCACGCGGACGCCGTAGTCCTCGATCAGCTCCTTACGGGGGCCGGCCTCGTCGATGACGGTGCGCTCCATGCCGTAGGAGAACACGGGCTCCAGGCCGGAGCTCACGTTGTCCGCGCACAGGCTGATGGTGCCGGTCGGTGCGATGGACAGCAGGTGGGAGTTGCGGACGCCATGGGCCTCAATCAGGTCGCGCACCTCGACGGGCAGGGTGCGGATGAATGCGGACTCCAGGTAGGCAGGGTCGTACAGCGGGAAGGCGCCCTTCTCCTTGGCGAGCAGGGCGGAGGCGATGTACGCCTCGTCACGGAGGAGGGTCAGCACGCAGCGCTCGAAGTCCAGGAAGTCGGGCGAGCCGTAGGGGAAGCCGAGGGCCTCGCCCGCGTTCGCCAGACCGGTCACACCTAGGCCCATCCGGCGCTTGGACTTCGCCTCGTGCTCCTGCTGCGGCAGCGGGTAGCGGGCGCGGTCGACCACGTTGTCCATGGCGCGCACCACGGTCGGGACGTCGTTAGCGAGCAGGTCCCAGTCGAAGTTCCAGCCGTACATGTCGCGCTTGAGGTAGCGTACCAGGTTGAAGGAGCCCAGCAGGCAGGCGCCGAACGGCGGCAGCGGCTGCTCGCCGCACGGGTTGGTCGCCGCGATGGTCTCGCAGTAGTGGAGGTTGTTCATCTCGTTGATGCGGTCGATGAACAGGACGCCCGGCTCGGCCCAGTCCCAGGTGGAGCGCATGACCGCGTCCCACAGCTCGTTGGGGTCGACCTCGCGGTACACGCGGCCGCCGAACTTCAGCTGGAAGGGCTTGCCGTCCCGCTTGGCGCGCATGAACTCGTCCGTGACGGCGATGGAGATGTTGAAGCCGCGCAGGAAGGTCTCGTTCTGCTTGGCGCGGACGAAGTCGAAGATGTCGGGGTGGTCGATGCGCAGGACGCCCATCTGTGCGCCGCGCCGGTGGCCGGACGAGGAGGTGCAGCGGCAGACCGCGTCGAAAATCTCCATGAAGGAGATGGGGCCGGAGCTGCGGGACTGGAGCTTGACAATCAGGTCGCCCTTGGGGCGCAGGGTGGAGAAGTCGTAGCCGATGCCGCCGCCCATGCGCATGGTCGCCGCGGCCTGGGTCGCGCGCTCCATGATGGAGCCCTCGCCGTCCGTGTAGCTGTCGGCGATGGTGCCGGAGACGTAGCAGTTGTAGGGGGTGGTGTTCTTGCCCGAGCCGATGGCGGCCTGGATGCGGCCGGCGGGCATGAAGCGCATGTCGAGGAGGATGTCGCGGAACTCGTGGAAGTGGGCGTCGTCGTCCTTCAGCCCGGCCGCCACGCGGTTCATGGCCTCGCGGAACGACTCGCCCTCGCCGCGGTACTTCTGCTGGTGCAGCTCGTCGGAGAACGGCTGCGTTGGCCCTACGTGTCGGGCGTCCGGTGTGTCGTGCATTGGTGCTTGCTCCGTGTCTGGGTTGATCGAGCGAACGATCTTGCCGCGGTCCGGGCGCGTCGCAAGCCGACGTAAAAGGAAAGCCCCGGCGGTCGCTAGTACCGCCGGGGCTACCGTGCCCGACCAACCTTTTCAACAGGAGCGTCGCACTGTGGGATGCGACGGTTGAACTTTACTGCGTGGACCTCGACCGTGGTGCCACCGTTTCCACCACGAAGCCCGGCTCAGCTATTACTACTCAAGTTCAAGCATGTCTTTTTTGAGTTGACGCTTGAAGACAGAACGCGCATGCTGATGCTCAACCTTTTTATCACGGGAACGAGCCTTTTTGCTACGTTTATTTTTGTAGGCCTCGCCAGGGTAGGTGTCATGCCCGGGGCAGCACCCGCAGTCGCCTCGGCGAATCTTAAACATATCTCGTTTCATGTCGTTGCTCCAATGTTTGTTGGTATGAGATGATTATAGGGGGTATCTCGGCCGCTGGGAGCCCCCTCGAGCAACTTTTTTTTGAGGCCACAAATACAAGTGAATTAAAACAACAAAGCCCGCACTAGGCGGGCTTTGAGGGGCTATTTCTAGGACGCTGCTCCTGCTTACCACAGCAGTTCGATGGCCGGGGCGTCTTCGGGCTAGACCCCACCCAGGGCCTTCGCATCTTACCCGCCTTGTGATGGCGGTGGGTTCCGAACAATTCTGGTTGCGAGAGCGGGACTCGAACCCGCGACCTCCGGAGTATGAACCCGGCGAGCTGCCAACTGCTCTACCTCGCGTCAAAACGAGGCCGCTCTCTCACGACAGTCACGTCCGGCACATGCAATGGCCCCCGACGTTGGGTGCTGACGGTTGGTCTCGGCGATCCTGTCTTACCACCTATGCCAAGCCCTGCAGAACCCGGTGGTTATCGTCAGCTTCAGGATGGATGAATGATACGCGGGAAGCTCGGCCACGCGCACCATCGTTTAGAAGGAACCCTGCCTGACCTCCTTGCGCTTGAAGCGGACCCGGTAGCGCGCCTCGTCGGCGATGTGGTCCTCGACGTCGCTGTCCACGTCGTCCGGGTCCTTCTCGTCCCGCGGTATGGGCACGAAGGTCCTCACGAAGTCGGGGCAGCGCTCTGCCACCACGAACAGGCCGGGCTTCTCGCGCGGCCCACCGATAGGCTTATCCTCCTCGTCCAGGTTGAGGGCGCCCTTAAGCCGCTTGCGCGTCTGCTCCCAGCCTTGCTTCCGCGAGCCCGGGCCCTTGTCAGCACGCTCCCAGCGCACGCCCTTGGCCAGCATATCCTTGGCGATGCAGTTGCCGTTCTCTTCGTCAAAGATGGAGGAGTCCGCAGGGCCGGGCTTCACGCGGCCCGCCAGGCCGAGGCCTATCTCGCGGAACTTGATCCCCTCGGCAATGTCGGAGGCCAGCATCCTCAGGCCCTCGTTCTCGGCGCCCTTCTTGCAGCCGTACCACTCGCCAATGCGGAACAGGTCGCCCTTGACCGTACTGATCTTGCGACCGCTCGGCAGGGTGAGCTCCGTGCCGTCAGACTCGGCCCACCAGCCCACCGAGAAGGGCTTCGAGGAGCCCCAGTCGAAGGACCTGTCCACCGTCCAGGAGCGTGGCACCTGGAAGACCGGCACGCAGTGGACCTGCGTCTGCCAGAGGTCATCGAACATGCCGCCCGACGTGATGTCCCAGCTGCCATCGAGCCAGGCCGCGACCTGCGCCGGGTTCGAGGCCGACGCGCGGATGCGCTGGATGTAGTCAGGGTCGGCATCCAGCAGGATGCGGTTCTCGCTGATGTGCCCGTGGATCGCCACGCGGTCGGGCTCGCCTGGCGTCCTGATGATCTTGCCCCGCATGCCAGGCAGCTGCCACCGGTTCTTGACCCAGTTGTGCCCGCGGCCGTACGGGTTGGTCGTGGCGCGCACCTTGCGGGGCATGCCCGCGACCGTCGAGCGGCAGCAGGAGAACATCTTGAGGTACATCTCGGAGGTGGCCCAGTTTGTGAGCTCCTCCCAGCCGATCCACGGGTACGCGTGGCCGTGGTAGTTGTCGTAGTCCGCTGGCTTGGACATGTAGCGGAGCAGGAGCTGCTCGCCACTAGGGAACGTCCAGACGTAGTCGCTCTCGTTGAACTTGGCACCTGGGAACCACAGCTTGAACCAGGCCTTGGACTTCGCCACGACGTCGGAGAGCTGCTTGTAGGTGGAGCGGAACAGGATGCCCCGCCAGGCTGCGCCGTGGCCCTGCCCCACGGTCTGGCAGAAGTCGGCCAGCAGCGCGTCCGTCTTGCCTGGACCACGGGTGCCCTCGTACAGGGTCTCGAATACTGGGCTCGAGAGGAAGAGCACCTGCGAGCCGGCCTGCGCAGCCCACACCTTCACCTCAGGCTGCGCGACCTTTTTCTTTTTCCAGTGCGGTGGGGTGTAGGCCATCAGAGCACCCTCTCCACGCGCAGGATGGCGCGGTCGAACCAGGACGTGAAGTCGTGGAGCCAGTCCGTCAGGGAGCGGTCGAACTCGCTGTGGATGCGGGTATGGTCTCGCTCGTCCAGCACGCGGATGAGGTAGTACTCCAGCTGCTCGGCGCGCCAGCCCAGGGTCACCTCGAGGTAGCGGTCGCCGTCCACCACGACGTAGTGTAGGACGGGCTCACCACCGTCAAGGTAGACCGTCTCGGCTATCCTGAGCCCGCGGTCGGGGTGGGTGCGCAGGTACTCCACGCAGTTCTCGTGGCAGCGGAAGTTGAAGAGGCCCTGCTCGGGCACGGGGCGGATGCCCTGGTGTCGGGCGCGCAGCCTGCGGGCAATGCGCTCCTGGGCTCGCTTGATGGCACGCTGGCGCATGTCGTCTCCTTTGTCTGTCGCACCCACGGGCAGTGCGGAGCCGTATGGCCCGCGCCGCCACAGAGGGCGCAGTGCTTCAACGGCACTCCATCTTTTGAGCGCACTCGAGGGTGAGGCCATAACCCAGCGCCAGACGACGCGGGTCAACCTCCTCGCCGCACCCGCAGGCGCAGCAACCGTCGTCCCTGGGCGCCCATCGTGCACGTGCCTGCTGGTTACGTAGGCGCTGGGCTTCGATCGCATCCTGGACGTGTATGGCAGTCTCTGCGGACGCCATGTCGATCGGGTCTGGGTGGTGTTCCGCCTCTCGGGCGGCCTGTTCGTTCTGGTCCATGTGGTCTCGTCTTCTGGTTAGTCAGATGTGACGACGCGCCCGGCCGGGCGCGTCTGGGGTACATCTTGCCGCGGGTCAGGCCTTAGACTCGCCTTCGTTCCCGGCATACTTGGCCTGCTGCTCGCGGGCAGCGTCTGCCCAAGCCTTGGGGTCAATCACACCGGGCACAATGAGCACACCGCCTGCGCCACCCTCAAGCTCCACCTTGTGGTTCTCGCGGTACTTCTCAGGACGGGCGCCCTTAAGTACGAGCGCCATCAGAGCATCGCTGTACTTGCGGACCGTGAGCTGACGCTGCTCGCCCGTGACCGGGTCAACGACCGTGGTCGGCATGCCCTGGTAGATGACCGGCTCGTCGTAGCCGTCCACGGCACGGCGGATGGCCTCAGCCTCGATCCGGTCCGCAGCCTCCTCGATCGCAATGCAGTAGAGCTCCTCGAACCACTCCGAGGTCTCACGCCAGTGGTAGACCGCGTCGCGGGACACGCCCGCCGCGCGGCAGCCCTCGAGGACGATGCCCCGGTGGGCGAAGGCGCGCAGGAAAAGGCGGCGGCGCTCCAGGCTCATGCGGTCCTGGGCCGTCAGCCCCTCGAGCTCCCACTCGACGAGCTCCAGCTCGGAGACCGGGCCGCGCTCGTACAGGAAGCGGCGCTCGTCCTCCGTCATGTTCTTGGTGGCCATCACGACCTCCTTCCGTTTGATGGTGTACTGTCTGCGATGGTACCGTCCCAGGTCGGGAGCGTACGCCAGCGACGATGGCGGGCCGGACCCCTCGGTTCCTCGTGCGCGAAGGCTGCTGAACCGGTCCGCGGCGCAAATTTGAGCGCGAAGGGCCTCGCCCAGCTGGGAGCTCGGCAGCGCCCGGGTTCGGCCACGGTCGGGCCGGATGAGGGGAATTGCCGTCACGGCGTGCCCTCCGAACTGCCCAGGGCGGCCGTGTCGCTCGTGTTTACCAAAAGGCCTAGATTGCCTACTTTCACTGGAAAGCCGTTTTATAGGATCAGATAAATCTAAGCCCTTATTATTTAAGGCCTAGATAAGAAAATATAAGAAAATCATGTACTTAACTCAGTCGTCTAGGGCATCTAAGCCATCTAAGGCAGTCGATGCTGCCGCCGCTGTCGGTCTGTTGCTCATTTTCCTGGTACAACACCGAGGCCAAGGCTCGTACGGCCCAAAACGCCTCAGACGCCGAGCTAAGTCCTTGATCCGCAAGCCTTATTCGCCTTAGACACCGTCTGGACCTGGCACTTCGCGGGGCCCGTACGCCTAGACGCCCCGTCGACTTGTCCACGCAAAATGAGAGGGGAGCCGCCTTGCAGCGACTCCCCTCATTTACAAGACCGTGGCCGAGCTCGGCGTCAGTCGTCCGGCATCACATGCTCCTCCACGGGCCATGCAACCTTGCTGCCGAAGCGGGCCTCGATGAGCTCGCGGCAGCGCGCAAGCGGAGGCAGCTTCGACGCCGAGGCGCGTCCCATGCGGTCGACCTTGACAGCATAGTCAGAGTCGTCCGGCTTGACCTGGGTGTTGGCCACCTCACCATTGAGGAGCTTGTTGAGACGCATGCCGAAGGACACCGGGTCGGCCGGCCGGTACACGCGCTGCTCCTTGGCAAAGTCGAGGTAGTCCGAGCGCAGGTGCTCCTTGATGACGATGACAGGCTCCATGTGCCAGCGGCCGCGTGAGTTGGGAAGCATGCCGTCGATCAGCTTGTTGTACCACCAGCGCTCGACGTCGTCCATGGTGAGCACCTTCTGCTCTACAAGCGCCTGCGTGGCTGGCACCTCGTCGCGCGGTGCCCACCCCTCGATGTCGCGGCGCAGCAGGTCCCACAGCATGCCCTCGATGCCGCCCTCCGAGTAGAGCTGGTGGTTCAGGGCCTTGAAGAAGGCCTTGTCGCCGCGCCGGCGGCTGTTGACCTGGAACACCGCGAAGCGCCGCTCGCCGTCCAGGCCGGCGGGCACGACCCAGTCCCCGTTGGCAGCCATGATGATGTGCACGTGGTTCTTGCCCATCACGGCGTCGCGGCCCTTGCCCTCGTACGCGATGGTCGGCTCGGTCACGAGTTGCTTGAGCTTCGCCTCGCCCGCCTTGTCGCCGGCCCAGAAGGCCTCGTCGGCGAACAGGCAGATGCAGTTCTGCAGGTGGGAGTTGAACCGGCCGACCAGGTGCTCCGGCGAGCTGATGTGCAGGCCGTGCGACCCCGCGAGCGTTGCGGCGGCGCGGCCGAGCGTGCCCTTGCCGGTCCCCTTCTCGCCCTTGAAGCAGAGGGCCACCTCGGCGGCGCGGCTCGGGTGCTGCACCATGTAGGCGAGCCAGTCGAGGACGTACTCGTAGTGGGCCTCGACGCCGTCCACCAGCACCTCGCGGATGAGGGTCTTCAGCATAGACCAGTCCCCCTTGTTCGGCTGCACGGCCCAGCCGCGCCACAGGTTGAGCCAGCCCTCGTGGTTGCGCTCGGGGTCGAAGATGACGCCCTTGTACTGCCGGCGGTGCGGGTTCCTGATCCAGTAGGAGGAGCGCGTCACGAGCTTGTCGTGCACCTCGACCAGCTGGTTGCAGTAGAGGTTCTCAAAGTCCTCCTTGGTGCTGCGCTGGAAGAACGGGCGGCCCAGGACCGGGTCCATCTCCTCGGTGAAGATGCGGAACTTGCCGCCCTCCATCACCACGCAGTGCTGCTCATTCATCTCCTCCATCACAGCCTGGACGCCCTCTGCCTTCGGCTCGGACCTCAGGACCGCATCGTCCACGCCCTGGCCGTGCTCGGAGGGGTCCTCCCAGATGTCGAAGTCATCCTCGGGGTCAGGGCGTGCCACCTCGCCACCCGCCTCCTGCACGACCTTGTGCAGGAACTTGACGGTGACGGGGCGACCGCCACGACCTGACGTCGCATGGAGCGAGTCCCACCGACGACCAATGATCCATGCGTCATCCTGGTACTTCGCGTCCTGCGTGGACCACTCGATGAACTCCTGCCGGCCTTCGCCGTTGGTGGCATGGTGGCAGGCCATCATCAGGTCGCGCCACGTGTCGTGGTCCTGAAAGGCCTCGGCGTCCAGTTGCTCGAGTGTCGCGGCCAGCATTTCAGGCGTGAGCTCACCGAGGCCCGCAGCCTCACCGTGCGCACGGGTAGGCCGGCGGCAGAGGCGCAAAAGGACGGCTGGCATCTCGGGCATCTCGGAGAGGGGCGGCGCGAGGTCGTCCCATTCATAGCGCCTGCCGTTCGGGTGGACGGAGCCTGCGGCCACGACCTGACGGCCGAGCGACTTGAACTCCACGCCCGCGTAGGCCTCGAGCGTGTCGAGCAGGGACACGTCGGCCGGCTTGGTGAACCAGTAGTGGTGCCCGCCGGAGCCAGTCACCGTATGGGGAGCGAGGCTCAGGTCCAGCCCCGCATCGGCGACGAGCTCGGCCAGGGAGTCGCGGCCCTCGGGGAAGTTGCGGGGGTCGACGTCAAGCACCATGATCGATGCCGGCAGGCGCACGCCCACGTTGACGCCTTCCTTCTCGGCGATGTGCAGTACGCCCTGCGAGTCATACTCGCGAGCCTGCCATGCTCCGTCCCTTGGTGTCTTGCCCCGGTCGCGGCCTTTGCTGTCCACTGCATTCCACACGTGCAAAGGGATCAACTGCAGGCCAGCTTCTATATACGTGCGCATGTCCGCTGTGCGCACGCGCTTCATCTTTTTGTCTGTGTTCGTCACGCGGTCACCTCCGCGCCGGGTTGCTGGCGGTCTCGGCTGCCTGCCTCCTCGATGAGTGCGCGGGCGGCGTCTGCCTCCGTCACCTTCTCAGGCTCGTCGCTGCCGCGGCGGAGCTCTTCCAGCTTCCCGCGGATGAGCTCGCGGTGCCGGTCGGAGAGTCGCAGCGACATCTGCTGGCTTAGTGCCATAGTGTGCTCCTTAGGGTTGTCGGTTGGGCCTGGGTGGGCCGGGACGATCATCTTGCCCGGACGTAGTGCAATGCGGAACCGTCGGTCGCTCCGTCTAGGCCTTCGGAGGTCCAGATGCCCTAGACCATCGTCTCCCTAACGTCGGTCCGCGGTGCGTGGCCCTGGTGTTACGATGACCATCCCTAAACCGCTCAACCAAGGAGAGCACGATGGACGTCAACGAGTACATGAAGCAGAGCCTGAGCCTGCTGGAACGCATCGCCGAGGGCATCGAGACCCTCAATGCCAACGGCGTGCACGTCACCAACCTGGGCACGGTCAACGACCTGGCGCGTGACCTGACCGGCGCGAACAAACCGGCCGACACCTCCGAGGCCGACAAGAAGGCGAAGGCGAAGGCCGAGGCGGACGCCAAGGCGAAGAAGGAGGCCGACGCCAAGGCTGCGGCTGACAAGAAGGCGAAGGCCGAGGCGGATGCGAAGGCGAAGAAGGAGGCCGATGAAAAGGCTGCCGCTGACGCCAAGAAGGACGAGCCCGCCGAGGTCAAGAAGGACGACGGCAAGAAGAAGGTGACCGCCGACGACGCCCGCAAGGCGCTGAAGGCCTACGCAGCGATCGAGGGCAATGACGCGGCTATGGAGCTGCTGACGAGCCTGGGCGCCGGTTCTGTCTCCGCCCTGGCCGAGCAGGGCGACGACAAGCTGGCTGAGCTCGTGGCGAAGTGCGGGGGTTGATCGAGATGAGCGACCAACCCAACATGAAGATGCCCAAGGACGCCGCGCAGGTGGTGTTCTGGTTCAAGGGGCTGCCGCAGCCGACCGCCTTCCTGACAACCCGCGAAGAGGCCGACAAGGCTGTCGCGTTCTTCAAGGCGGGCGCCGACATATCCTTCCTGTCCTACCCGGATGGTCGCGGCGTGCGCTCCGAGAGCCACTTCCTGCGCGCCGAGCTGCGCGGCGTGACCATCGAGTACCCGACCATTCAGCTCGTGGGAGGTGTCTGATGCCTAGCGCCCACGCGGTACGGAACGCGTCGGGGGCCAAGCGCTGGATGAACTGCCCGGGCTCCATCAACATGGAGCGCGGGCGGCCGAACAACTCCTCCGACGCGGCCCGCCTTGGTACGGCGGCGCACGCGCTCGGCGAGGCCTGCCTGCTCGACGGCAGCGAGGCCTGGGAGTGGCTCGGCGGGTACGTCCGGCTTGACCCCAACGAGCAGGCCGAGGTCTACCGGCCCAAGCAGCCATACATGGGCGAGGATGAGGGTGACAAGACCGTCCTGGTCCCGGTCCATGCGTCCGAGGACGGCCTGCCACCCTCTGGCCACGAGGACTTCCCGATCGACGCCGACATGGCGGACGCCGTGCAGGTCTACCTGGATGCTGTGCGCGAGGAGCTGGCCCGCCTGGGTGAGCACGCCGAGCTGCAGGTCGAGAAGCGGTTCAACCTGTCGTGGCTCGTGGGCTACGACTACGACGAGGACGCCGAAGCCAGGGCGCTCGAGGCGGGGGACTTCTACGTCTCGCCGTCAGGCATCCGCCGCGACGACTTCGGGGACCTGGTCCACGCTGACGGCAGGCCCTGCCACGGCCCGATGTTCGGCACGAATGACGCCTCGGTGGTCCTGCTGTTTGACCACGTCACCGTCTTCGACTACAAGCACGGCCAGGGCGTCGTCGTCGAGGTGGAGGACAACGAGCAGGAGCTGTACTACGCCCTCGGCTGCGCCAAGGAGCTGGACTGGGCCTTCGACACCCTGGACCTCGTCATCGTCCAGCCGCGGGCCCGCCATGCTGACGGCAAGGTCCGGCGCTGGTCCACGACCAAGGCTCACCTGCGGGAGTTCGAGGAGCGCCTGCGCATCGCTGCCGAGGCCACCGAGGCGGTTGACGCCCCGCTCGCCGCCGGCGACTGGTGCAAGTTCTGCAAGGCCGCGGCGGTTTGTCCCCAGCTGCGGGAGGAGGCCTTCAACCAGGCCGGCCTTGACTTCGGGGACGGATTCGAGGAGCCGAGCGTGAGCCTGACAGGACCAGAGGACAGCGACGCCGACCTGGAGCTGCGCATGCGGGCCATCCCGCTGCTCGACAGCTTCATCAAGGCGACCCAGACGGAGGCGCTCCGGCGGCTCCGCGAGACCCCCGGCGGCGAGGCCTGCTATGGCAAGCTGGTCCGCAAGAAGGCCAACCGCGCCTTCCGCACCGACCTGACCGAGGTCGACCCGCAGACCGGCGAGGACGTGCCAGTGGTGGTGTTCGACAAGCTGGTTGAGGCGGGCATCCCGCGGGAGATGCTGTACGAGGAACCGAAGCCGAAGAGCCCGTCCAAGGTGGAGGCGGTCCGCCCGCCCGAACTGATGGCGAAGCTCAAGGCTGAGAAGGTAAAGGCTCCGGCGGCGCACATCAAGGCGCTGGTGGCGCAGTACACCTTCAAGCCCGAGGGAGGCATCACCGTCGCGCCTCTGTCTGACCCCCGCGAGGCGGTCGATCCGAGCGCAGCGGCAGAAGCCGACTTCGATGCCGTCGATGGCGAGGCCTCCTACGAATAGGGGTATCGCTGCAACTTGGGTGGGAGCATGATGAGTGCTCCCACCCTTTCTTTTAACCTGTATAGGAGAATGTTATGGCAAAGTCCAGTATCGATTCCCGGCGCCAGAATGTCAGCATCACCGGTGCCAACCGCAAGCAAGTCAAGAACCGCAACAAGCTGTCCGTCATCGGCAAGATTCACGAGCAGGCCATGTACGGCATCCAGAATGCGACCAACGTGAAGGCTTGTAGTCTGTCTGGTGACGGTGCCTATGCGCTGATCGACCAGGGGCTCGCTTTCCTGGAACGCGTACCACCGTTTGACGGGTTCAACCCCACCACGATGGGTGAAGAGGTTGCTCAGGTCCTCGAGGCCCTGGCCACGCATGTGCGCCACAACCCTGAGGTGCTCGGTGCCGCGCTGCCGGGCGGAGCTGCGCCCATCTACCGCCTGTTGCTGGCCGACGCTGTTCGCATCAATACCCACTCCGACGCCGATTCCGAGCCCGACGAAGTCTAACGGCGCAGTCCAACCAACCGATCAAGGAGCAAACAATGGAACAACCCAAGATGAGTGACCTGCAGTCCAAGCTGGCTGGCGATGCACAGCCTTCTTCGGCAGCCGAAGAACTGCGCCAAGCCATGCAGGACATGCTGGAGCAAGACAACCACCTGGTCAAGGGCCTTGCAGCACAGTCCAAGAAGCAGCTGGCCCGCGAAGTCGTCCACCTGCGCGCCATGATTAAGGTGGTCCAGAATGCCACCCGCAATGTGCGCATCGACGGCCACCGGTTCGGCCACGCGGAAGCCTTTATGCTGATGACCTACAAAGAGGTCGACGGCGAGGGCTCTATCCTGGTGTGGAACTCACGCGATGGCGTCACGCCGTTCGTCATCAACATCGGGTCGAAAAAGTACCAGCACGACATTCCGCGCCAGCAGGGCCCGTTCTTAGACCTGCCGCGTGAGCATTCGGTCTCCCATGTGTGGGTGACTCGCACCGATGCCCAGGTGCTCGAGGCGTGGCGTCGCACGATGGACCGCGCTGTCGAGCTGGGCAAGATCGATCCCGAGAAAGCCGCAGGCATGCGTGACAACCTGGAAGTCGCCGAGTCCTGGCACTACCGTATCGGCCTCCGTAACCTGGAGACCGGGCGCTTCACCGACGAAGAGGTCCTCGAGGCCGCTCACGCCACCAACCCCAACCAACCGGAGCTCTTTCCCAATGACTGAACAACGCATCCCGGCGCGTGTGCTTCGCACCGTGCCTTATGACCAGATGGTCCGCAACCTCTTCAAGCCGATGGGCAGCAAAGAGGCCTCCTTCCTGCACGCCGCCATCGGCATCTCGGGTGAGTGCGGCGAGCTGCTTGTCGCCTCGTCCATCGAGA
>Ga0209174_10000128_pt1 | contig 57306 bp, 41 predicted proteins | sample JI91814BDNA_FD_187505 | JGI IMG/M metagenome (GOLD analysis project Ga0209174, IMG submission 187505) | Wastewater effluent complex algal communities from Wisconsin, to seasonally profile nutrient transformation and Carbon sequestration -... | ecosystem: Engineered > WWTP > Effluent > Algae...
TGGTTATGTCCTCGGAGGCAATTTAATTACAAATTCGCTTTTATCTATTCCTATTTCTATCATTTTCATGAAACAACTAGCTAGAGATGATAGTAACCCAGGATTTCTTATAAAATTTTGTAATTGGTTCGCTGAAGCGGAACATCATCAAAGAACCCTCATCACATGCGCATTAATCATTATTCTTGCTGAGGCTGACATCGCTTTAGGTAACACTGTAGGTTTTGAAGCCTTCAATAGATATTATACTGATCCCAATTTATCGCTTGCCCAAATTGTCACCGCAGGGCTGGTGGGAATGAGTTTTTTCATGACCATACCGGCCGTTGGTTTTGTTTTGGCTTTAGCCTATAGTGGTTTAAAAGGTTTGCATAATTGTTTCCAAAATTGTGCAGACACGCAAACCAATCCTGATGCTAGTTTTAAGGTTTAAATTTGAGGGTTAGGGGTCAGGGTTAGGGGTCAAGTCTTTTGATAAAAGGGTTATAAAAATGAATTAGAATTGGGTTAAAGTCTATTGATTAAGGGATTATTTTCTTTGACGATATTTAGTAAACTACTCTTGCAAGTTCGCATGGAAAGACTTGGAGTACATCTAAAATGTCCAGACCTCAACGCATTGAATATGCTAATGCCTATTATCACGTAATGAATCGTGGAGCAGGGCGCCGTAAGATTTTCAATAATGATCAAGATCGAAGTCTTTTTTTGGCTATCATCGCTGATGCTCACATTCAATATAACATCGAAATACATTCCTATTGCCTCATGACAAATCATTACCACCTGTTGATTAAAACCCCTTTAGGTAATCTTGGCAGGGCAATGCGTCATATAAATGGTGTATATACACAGAGATATAATCGTTTCAATAGGACGGATGGTCCATTGTTCCGGAGTCGTTATAAATCTATTCTAGTAGATTCAGACGCCTATCTATTGCATCTATCAAAATACATTCATCTTAATCCTATAGAGGCAAGAGTGGCTAATGAATTAAGTGAGTATAAATGGTCAAGCTATGCTGCCTATATTGGTAATTGTCTTCCTCCTGCTTGGCTGTTCCAGTCAGAAATTTATGGGCAATTGACAATGTCTGCAAATAAGAAGGAACTATATCGCCTATTTATGGATGATCTAAAATTAAATGAAGGAATAAAAAGTTTTTTTGCTAAAGAACGTATCTCTCCTATTCTTGGAAATGATGCCTTTATAAGTTGCCTTCAGGATCTCAATCAATCAGAAGAAATCCCTCGTTCGGATAGGTTGTTTAACAGACCAACGATAATGCACATAATCGAGGAGACAGCTAGAGAATTTTCTCAAAATCCAGAATTCATTCTTATCCTTCAAAAAGGTAGAGGGCGTAAGAATATACCCAGAAAAATAGCGATGCATATCGCAAAAAGCATATATGATTATCGCTTAAAAGAAATCGCTAATGCTTTTGGATTGAGTCACTATGGTGCAGTTGCACATGCCATTTATAAACTTTCTTCTCAGTTATTGGACAGCCCTGAACTTGTTTTTAAATTAAAGGCCATTATCAAAAGACTTGACCCCTAAGGCTTTAGAGTTGCAATCTAATCGATGGGGTGACCCCCTGGTTCTATTGATTAGATTAATTCTAATTCTTGATCTAAAGCATCCTCGGACTGAGGTACCTCCCCGTATTCTATTAATATGATTGAAAGAATAGTTTTTTTAATACTCAATAACTCAAAGTCATCCTCTGCCTTTAAACATTCTCTAGAGATATCTTCTCGCATAAGCTTCTTGTTTAAATTTTGCCAAAAATGCTGGGACAACTTTATAAATAAGGGTGTAGCCATAATACATATACTTAGAGTAGTACTGTTTTGGTACAATCCTTCAAAAGTGAATAAGCTCAAGAAGACTAGAAATAAAATAAATTCACGAAATGAAGCAAGTAGTAAGTGATTATACCGAGAGACTTTATCAAGGAATTGAATTACATTCTGCCTATTAAAACGCAAAACATTAATCATTGCTTGATTTTGGTTTTCATTTTCGCTCATAGCCCTAAGATGTACTAACATTTGGTCTATAATAAATGTTGAATCAACAATATTCGAATACCGTCCCCAGTTAATTTTGCTACTGGAATTGTTTTTAAACTCCTGAGCATACTTCTCTGCATCTAATAACAAATATCTCGGTATATTCCCTGTATCTAGATGAATTCTGTGTTGAAAGAATGTAATTTCTTGGGGTAAGTTCCCTGTTAATGTAGATGATTTTCTGCCTGTAATCAAATTTAACAAGGCCAAATACAATTGAAATTTGCCAAAAGAATCCGTTGTATCCATTTTTTCAATAGTATTTGATATTTTTAATAATTGGGATGATGGCATTTTTCCTACTCTATAGGTCATAAAAAGAGCAATTGTAGCATGTTTCGGATTAATTGTCATTATTTACTCATATCTACCAGACGCTGCTCTTCAACATGATCCAGTTGTTTTGACTCCTCATCCTTCTTAAATGGAATTGAAAGCCATTTCATGATGGGCAAACAATGCTCCGGGTAAAATGTCTGTAACTCGTCAAACTTACGAAATCCATGAGATAAGCAGTTGCACACAATAGTGTCATGGGTCTCTGGAATATTTGGGCTTAGCGCATCACAGCTAGCAGTCGTAATAAAATCAATAGATTATGGTGAAAATAATGACTCAATGCTTTTTTGCTGCAAAGTCACGAAGGTGTGTTTAGGGCGGTTGAGGTCTGCAAACTGTTACGAAAGCCCCGAACCCCATCGCTTATGCTCCTTAGCGTCCAATGTCACAGCATCTGTACCATACACCTTCTTAGATCGACGAAAAATTTCATTGCCACTCATTTGTATCATGAGTGACATCTGAGCAAAGCCAAGCATAGTAGCTAATTCATGAGGTAGTAAGCTCACCTCGTCATCGGTTTTTCCAGCTTTATCTAAATTTTCTTCCAAGGTTTGAAGAAGAGGCTTGGAGAGCATATCATCAGGTATGCTTTGTAATTTTGATCGGCTGAAAACCCAAGGGGTATCTGACAAGCTTGGATATTCTCTAACAAAAAAATCGACAGACGCTTGAGCTTTATTCCAAATTGCCGAAATGAAGGGGGTAAATCCGTAGTTATTGGGCACATCAAAAGGCATCCCGCATTCTTTTAAAATCGATAAACAAACGGTATGATTTTTATCCCCGGCTCTATGAGTAGGGGTTGAGCCAATGATGGATGGTGCGGCCAAATTGACTCCTTGATCACGCAAATACTCTAATACCTCATCACTACCATAACCTGCTGCAATATGTCCAAGATTGTAATCTTCTTTAACTTTTTGGTGAGGATCAACTCCTAAATCTACCAATTTCTCAACCGATTCAGGATACTCAAATTGCGTGGCTAATTCGATGGGGGTAAGACTTTCATCGGAAGTAGGGAGTGGGGCTAGCTTTAAGCGTTCGAACATAGCAGCCATATTTACTTTTTTGCGAGTACATTGATTTAAATCAACTCCCAACTCGTTTAACACACTCAACATTGAAAACTTATCGTTTAAAACTGCATAATGCACCAGCCCAAATCCAGCGCTATCCAGCTGATTGAGATCTACACCAAGTCTCTTTAACGCCTTTAAAGAGGAAATATCTCCCTCAACTATTGCCGTTGCCGCAGGAGTTAATCCATTGGCAGCCTCAGCATTTAAATCGACCTTGTTATCTTTTAAGATTTTAAATAAATCGTATGGGCTGCGCGCTAAGCAGGTACTATATACCACACAGTGAGCTAAATTCGCACCAGAAGGATCATCCAAATTAAGATTAGCTTTTAATTTGATTAGTGTTGTTAGGCTGTTTACTTTTTGTTTCACAATAGCATGTTGTACTGCGGAAACTCCCTCTATATTTTGGGCATTGAGATCCGCACCATAATTCTTTAGCAATTCGATGGCTTTATCTAACCCCATAATGGCAGCGACAATGACTGGAGTATTGCCAACATCTTTATTTCCATATTCATGGAGCCACTTATCTTTGTTTAGTTTTGAGATAAACTGTTGATGGATTTGTCTCAGTCCTTCTTTAAGGAAGTCGATCAGATTGTATTTTAGCATTTCCTGAATAGGTAGTTTATAAAAGCGTGGGTGATTCACTAAACATTTCAAGAATTCTCGCGAAGTCACCCGATTACGATTAATGGAATTAACCAAGTTCGCAACATTTTGATTTTCCATGCGCAAGAAATTATCCACGATAACGTGCATAGGCTTTTCCGAAGCCGCTGACAATGATGCGACCATGGAGGAGGTTGATGTTGCAACAGGTGCTGATGGCGTGGCAGCTTTCGCGCCCTTTGTCCCTTTGTTCTTTTTAGCTTCTTTAACGGGTAGTTGTGCGGCTGATGCTGTGGAACTTGTGCTGGCCGATTGAGCGGTCTGCGCGGTAGAACTAGTACTAGCTGCTGATGGGAAAAATCTAAGGCTGGCAGTGGAGTTGCTTAGTTCCGCATCAATCGCATCCGCTTGACTGGTATTTCCCATGTTTCTTTGGCGAATGGCTTCTCTTTGCCAGTCTTCTTTTGTGTTAGCGGAAGTAAACTCGACCTTAGTCGTGCTGTTCGTTGCGGTTTTCTCAAAGATGGGTTTAAGTGCATTTACTAAATGTTCCGTCTGATGAGAGCTGTCTTGAACCATCACCAATTGAATTTTAGCTCGGGTCACTGCGGTATTTAACTCATCACAAAAAGGTAAAAACTCTTCGCGACTTTGACCATCTTTCGCACGATTCCCTGAGTGATCGGCAACGAATTTCTGCGCGTCTAACTGTTTATTAGCCGCATAAGCGGCTTTGGTTTCAAAGAGTTTCCACAAGACGATGCGCTGGTATTCCAATCCCTTAATTTGAGCGGGAGTGAAGACTAAATTGGTACCAAATTTACGTTTGGCTTCTTCGACAAATTCAGGCGCAGTGACTACGGCTAATTCAGTACCTTTGCCATAATAGTCACTCATATCTGCAGTGGTGCTCAGCCATTTGATCTCACCTTGGCCATTATTCGCAGTACTCGCTACTTCCAAATGATGCGATTCGCCTTTATCCGCAGCCCCACCCACTAGATTGAGTTTTAGAAGGACAATCAGATTGGCCACATCAATGACGGCTTGTGGGCAACGGAAGGTGCCAGTGAGCCGTTGTTCGCTTAACTTTAGACGAAGGGTATTATATAGATAGCGTAAGTAGCTGAGTCGCGATTTACCATCAAAGAGAATTTGATGGTCGCCGAGGAAATAAACTATATTGGCATTTTCAGCATACCCTTTTGCTTTCTTCAGCTGATCGCAGGTGCAATCCTGAGCTTCATCTAGGAGTACTAAAGAAAAGTCTTCAGCACCTTCAGGGAAGTTAAGCTCTAAATCAATTAGGTCATTATTTTTAAGATAAGTTAAGTATTGATTAAATAAACCAGAAATTTCTTGACGTGCTTCCGTTCTTTTGTCTTCGGCTACGAAGGTGCAACTTTGCTTGTTGCCCAGGGCTGCGTATTCTTCGGCAGTGTAACCCGAAGCAATGCGAAACTCTAACCAGACTCGTTCTAAATCATACTCGGGCTTTATTTTTTTGCTCTTACACCAAGCAAAAAAATCGACAGAACCTTTAGTCAAATTGGCTTTAGGATTTTTTCTTCGCACTAATTGTTCAAGGGTTAAAAACTCCACTTGCTTTTGTAGGATGGGGTCAGTGACTAGCTTTACCCAGTTTTCACGTGTTTGATCGATTAACCCGGGTGACCGACTTAAGAATAATACTGGTTTTTGGTCGCTGTCATTATTATTCATTCCCTGGCGTACCTGTTGTAAGGCTATAGAGAGCGCCACACTGGTTTTACCAGAGCCTGCAGGACCAAGCCCTACGGCAGGCGTTTTTATTGACCGCGTGGTTTCTTGATCGTCAGTAAAATGGATGAGTTGTTGATTGTGAAATTCGATGCCGCGAAACTTAATAGGGCTTTGACTGCTCTCTTCCTCTAAACCTGCCACCTTCTCACAAAGGGCAAACTTATTGGGATCTTTCCTAAGCTTCTCAGCCACTTTTTGCATATAAGCGGGTAAGACGCTGGATTTTTTTAAAAAGCGACACTTTTGGTGGTCGTGATTTTCAATCACGTCTAACAGAAACAGATTGCCGTTGCGGGTGGTGAAAAGAATACGTCTCGATTTAGAGGCACGGATGGTGTAAAGAGGGTATTCATCCTCATCTACCAATCGTTCCAGGGTTAAATTGGTGTATTCACCGGCTTGTAACTGTTGAATTTTATTCTGATAGGGTTCGAATAGCTCTTTATCGCCTTCTATATCACGCCAAAATAATACTGTCATTTAGTCAGAAACCACACAGATAACACAAAGTGGTGTATTGTAAGTCAAAATGGATTATATGTAAATAAAAGATGAGCCCAGCCACGGTAATGTTATTTTTTAAGGAAAATCTTGATTACGCTCGAAATGACTGAAATTACATGTAACGGCTCGCGTTTATAAACACGACGGCTCGCAATCATCGCACTTTGTTGGCCCAAATTAATTGCGGCTATAATTTAACTTCGAAGAAATGGGGGCAGGGCTTGAATTGTGCATTTAACTAGGAAGATGATATTTGAAATGCACAATTCAAGCCCTGACCCCGTTAGTATTTACACTAAAACGGCCTATTCTGCCTAGAACGGCGTAGTACCGTCACAGTAAGTCACGTTTTGGTCATTATAGTAATTCCGATTTCCAATTTCCAATTTGGAAATCGGAAATTTAATGTGCTATAATAACTTTTAAAAATGAATGGAGCATTTCATGATTAAAGGGCAAGATATAGCTATTCTCATCAAATTGCTTTTAAAAAATAATGATAAAGAGAAAATTGAGTTTAAAAGCATAGCTCATGAGCTTTATATCAGCCAATCTGAAGTGACCAAAAGTATTAAAAGGCTAGAGAATACGAAGCTTCTAACTCGTTATTCAGATGATAGTATTGAATTACATAAGCACGAACTTATGGAGTTTTTTGTCCATAGTGTGAAGTATCATTTTCCCGCGGAAATTAATATAGCTACACGCGGCATGCCAGCTGCCTATAGCTCCCCTCATTTTAAAAAATTAATCATAAGCGAAGAATCCTATGTATGGCCCTATATTAATGGTGATACCAAAGGGCTGGCCTTAACCCCAATTTACAAAACCTTACCCAATGCTTTGGACAGAAGCCCTGATGAAAGTTTTTATAACATAATTAGTGCTCTTGATCTGATCCGACTAGGTGGGAAGCGGGAAAATAAAATTGCAAAAGAACTATTGGAACATTATGTATGGAATCAGTAAGAATTAAACAAAATAATGAAGCACTTTATCAGGCAGCAACTCTCCTGAAAGATCTAAATGAACACGTTGTTTATGTTGGTGGTCGAATTGTTGGGCTGCTGATAACTGATTTGATAGAGGATGATGTACGTCCAACCTATGATATTGATGTCGCCCTGGATTTAGGCACAACTGATATAGTTGCACATTATTCGTTACAGAAGAAACTAGAAAGCTTAGGTTTTAGGCCAGAGGGGAACATCAATTGCAGGTATGTATTAGATGATTTGATGATTGATGTGATGTATACCGATGGGACTTTACAAGGGATCAATTCAACTTGGTACCAGGCAGGCTTTGACAACGCTATTGAGATTCCAATTAAAGACAAGAAAATAAAAATACTTAATGCGGTCTATTTTATAGCTACAAAGCTTGAGGCATTCACTGACAGGGCTTATAGGGATAATGATTATTGGGATTGTAAGGATTTAGAAGATGTCATCAATGTTATTAATGGCAGACCTGAATTATTAGTAGAAATGATGAATTCGCCGATGGTTGTTGTACAATTTATTTCAGGATACTTTAAAAAGCTCGTTGAAGATTCCAAATGGCTGGAGGCGATAAAAGCAATTGCCCGGCTTGAACGATCTAGAAATATTGTTTTAGGTGCAATAGAAAAAATTATCGCACTTAAATCTTAAAAATATGAGAGGTTTTATTATTGTGTATTAGTGCTTGCGGCAGCTACACCTTGATAAGGTATTAATTAATTTGCACTAACCCAAAACTCAAAGTAGACTTTGCCTTTTTAGCTAATACACCAATCTTCAATGGAATTTTACTATGAAAACTATTAAATCAACGGCTGCTCAATCGTTATTGTTTATGATTACTGCGTATGAGTTGATAGGTCGTGGAGAGGGTGTAGAGGTTTTAAACCCAAGTCCAGTTATGCTATCAAGTTTTAATTTTTTTCCTTCCCCAACCCATCATCTCGATCGCCGGAATGTAGAAGAAAGTGAATCATCCTCACTCCTTCTCGTAGTAGCGATGTTTTGGTTTTTATGCGTAGTCACTGTTTCTATTTATTGGGCATCCGATGATGACGACTCTGAGGCTGAAAACGCACAAAATGATGACTCCAGCACAGAAGTTTCAGCATTGTCGTCGTCTTCTACTCAAGTTGATAGTGAATGTGCTTACCTGACCTTGGGCGATAGTGATTCTTCAGATGTTGATCCTGATGATGATGGCAGTCAATGTGTTTATTTGAAGGTTGATTTAGATAGGTTGAACCACAGCGATTCTTCGGATAGTTCATTTGCCGATTTTAGCTCTTATGATGCTACTGAAGCCTTTGACGCTGTCATTGATATCCCTAATGCTGCTCCTGGTGAAATCATCAGTGTAGAAGAGATAGTAAGTGATGATGATCAGAGAGCCAATACCATGCAATGCTGAGAGCAGTGACGCGCAAGTGCTGAGTAATCTGCTCTAACCAAGTACTCTACTTATTAATTAAAAATATAAAATTAAAATATTATGAAAAATCAATAAATTATAAACTTGATTGGAAAATTTAGGGTGTTAATTTTATAGCAAATAAGGTGGTTTTATAAATATTTAAGGCACGTTTTAGTCACAAGGACTTGGTTTTTAAGTCACAAGACGATTCTATAGATACCTAACTTACTGATTTATATAATAAAAACTGGTGCGCTCGGAGGGACTCGAACCCCCGACACCTTGGTTCGAAGCCAAGTACTCTATCCAGCTGAGCTACGAGCGCGATGGGGTGATGGTTTTTTGACTTTGTACTGCTTGTAACAAAAATGGTGGGCCGTATAAGATTCGAACTTATGACACAGAGGTTAAAAGCCTCCTGCTCTACCAACTGAGCTAACGGCCCTTTTTAGGGTCTTCTTAAAACTACTACTCTAATAAACACTTGGTAACGTTTATTCTTTAATTCTGGTGGGCCGTATAAGATTCGAACTTATGACACAGAGGTTAAAAGCCTCCTGCTCTACCAACTGAGCTAACGGCCCTAAAGAGGCTGAAATCATACCGGATTAGCATAATTTTTCAAGTCTTTTATGTAATATTTTTAAAATAAGCAGTTTGTCTCATTTGTGAGGCATTAATTGATGTTACATTATTTTCTGTAGCTACAATAGACCAATCTTGTTGGCGTAGTTTGTTCTGCAAGTCGGTCGATTCTTCGATTGAGGTTAATATTAGTAGAATATCTGAACCTAGTGCGCCACAGCCCTTAATCGCCAATATCTCAGGGTAGCTTTTGAGGTGCTCAATACTGCGTAAACTATGCTCAGCTACTAGGTTAAGATTTGCTAGTTGTTGGTGATAGTCATTGACTGACTCAATCAGAGCCTTGCTGTCGGCATGGATGAAGGCTTTATTTGCCTTCTCTGCTAACATAGACAGTGTGGTTATGTCTGCTGGCAAGGAAGTAGATTGCAAATGCTCATGCGTGGCTAATTTGACGCCTGTGTGAAGCAATATCAATGATAGATCTTTAAAAGGCCAGTCGTATGCGTTTATCGATTGCTTCTGTTTGTTAATAAACACGCAGCCAGTAGAGGATTGGGCAATAAGATCATAGCCACTCGGTCGCAGACCTTTACCTGACCATGCACATTGATAATAGGCATCAAGTAGTTCAGATAATGTGGGGGTGATCTGCTTCAAATAGCAGCTTGCTAAATAACTCGCTACAAATTGTGCACTGGATGCTCCAAGTCCACCGCATCCCCCATAGGGATCATTCCATTGCAAACCATAATCCTTGATTAGTTGCTTTTGCCACCAAATACCGGCAGGGGAGTCCGGATGAATGCCATGACTTTCTTTTTGAGACACTAGACTTAATTCGAAGTAGGGAGTGGTAGTAAGGATAATTGCTGATTGCTCAGCTAGCGCTGCATACTCACCTACTAAGAAAGTTTTTGCGGGAATCAGCCATTTCATACTGCAATCAGTTTCCGGCGAATTTCAGCCAATAAGAAATGGGCGTTATTGAGACTTACACGTTTATTAGTGTCTAACCACTGAATTAACCGCTCTTTGAGCATCGGCATTTCACTTTCATTAGCGCCAGCCACTAGGAGAAGATTATCAATATGTAATTTCATATGCCCTTGAATAATACCTTCGGTACACAAGGCTTTGATTGCGCCAAGGTTTTGCACTAATCCCACTGCTGCAATCACTTCTGAAAGTTGGTTGGCCGAACTGATATCCATCAATTTTAAACACATTTTAGCAGTAGGATGTAGTGAGGTAACTCCGCCCACCGTGCCAACGATAATAGGCGCGGTCAACTCTCCAACAAGTATGCCGTCAGCATAGCGCCAGCGAGTAATCGCTCGATACTGGCCAGAACGTGCAGCGTAGGCATGAATACCCGCTTCGACAGCACGCCAATCATTTCCAGTTGCAATCAAAACTGGATCGATACCATTCATCACACCTTTATTATGAGTGGCTGCTCTGTAAGGATCCATTTCAGCAAATAGGGATGCTTCTTGTAGTTTATGACCCAAAATTGGATCAACGTTGCGTAAAGTGACTGTTGCAGTAGTAAGCTTCTGATCGTTGAGATTGGTCAAAATACACATGGTGACTTCTTCGTCAGTTAAATGCTCAATAGGGGTTTTTAGATATTCTAAAACTTGATTAATAATATTGGCACCCATGGCATCGCAGCTATTCATCGTTAGATGAATAACGCCCATGTCGGCTCCATCCTCTCTCATTAAATGACGGAGTTGTAAATCAACGACTCCTCCGCCACGTTTCACCATATTGGCAGCGACATCTTCATTGGCTTTGCGTATTAAATAGAGTCTATTTTCGTTAAAAATCTGCGAAAAGCGCTGAAAATCTTTAATCTTCGCTAATTGTATTTGACCAAGAATGCAATCGCCATGCACCTTAGTTTGAATGTCTCCATGCTGTCTAATCCATTTTGCTGATTTGGAAAGAGCTGCAATAATTGACGTTTCTTCCACCGCTAAAGGGATAACATAATCGCGTCCATTAATTTTAAAATTAGTGGCGACCCCAAGAGGAAGTTGGAAATAACCGATCACATTTTCAATTAGTTTATCGGCTAGTGTTAATTCTTTAATGCCACCTTGTTTCAAAAATCCGATGTCTTCTTGAGTGAGAGCGCCAAGCTCCTTAAGACGTTGAAATCGTTCTTCTCTTGAGAGCTTAGAGAAACCGCGGAAAAGCTCTTCAGCATTGGGGGCTATAGACATGCCTTCTCCTTAAGATCATTGAGGACCAGGCTACCGGTACAAAACATGGCTGTTTTTAGTTCATATTCAATTGCGGACATTTTATTGATAGTTTGCTCAGTTGATACCAAGGCGGCTTCTAGCATGGGCTTGGCAAAACCCACTGTGCTTACACCTAAAGAAAATAATTTGGCAGCATCTAGACCTTGCCGAACGCCACCTGATCCCCATATTTCGAATTGAGGATTACAAGCCCTAGCATTTATCACGCTCTGTACAGTATCAATTCCCCAGTTACGGAAGGTAGCAGCTGTTTGGTTTTTTATTGAATCTGGTTCCGAACGGTGACCTTCAATGCGACCCCAGTGGGTTCCGCCAACACCACTTACATCAACAGCAGCGATACCTAAGTTATTGAGGCGAGTAAGGGTGCTTTTAGAAAAGCCACAGCCCGTTTCTTTAACAATTACAGGCACTGAAATCACTTTGGCTAATTCCTCCAATGCGGCTAAAGAGCCTTTGAAATCGGTAGTTCCTTCAGGTTGGATACATTCTTGTAAGGGGTTGCAATGAATAATTAGTGCTTGTGCTTCAAGGGCATCAATCAAGCGTTGTATGCTGGCAAGTGGACTTTGGATTAATTGCGCAATTCCCAAATTACTAAATAGGGTAACTTCAGGAAAATCACGACGTAATCCCGACCATTCGAAGGCTGCGTTTTTATCAGATAATTCACGACGTTGTGAGCCAACACCCATGGCCCATCCTGTGGCAGCACAGGCTTCAATTAAGCGCTGATTAATATTGATTGCATTGGCATGGCCTGCGGTCATTGAGCTGACTAAAAAAGGCTTTGCAACAGTTTTGCCGAAGCGGGTAGAGGCAATATTGATATCTTTAAAATCTAAATCAGGAAGCGCTTCATGTATCAGGTTGAATTTATCGAAAGGATTAAGTTCAATACTTTGATTGTCAGGCATAAGGGCAAGATCGATATGATCGCGCTTACGTTGCTCGAATTGGCTATAATCGTTTGGCATGCCTGAGTCTTACTATATATAAGAAAAATAGCGCCATTTTAGCATAAAAGGGCGCTGCAAACTACCGTATTTACTTTTTTTCTGCAGCAACAGTAGGGGCTGAAAGGTTTGCACCCTCTACTATTTGTGCGGACCAGATTGTACCCATATAGTCACTAACTTTCACAACAGCTGCTCTGGTATAGTCACCAAACTGGTAAGGTTTCTCAGTTTCAGCCAATTTCGCATTAGCTTGACCTAGCTCTGCCATCACCAAAGCTCTTAGGGCTTTTAAATCATCAAGTTGCTTGGCATCAATATGTTTGTTGGTATCTATTGCTGCGCTAAGCAGTATTGCATAGCGTGTACCTCTTTGTATCGGTGTCGCGAGGTGAGGTACTAAACCTAGTTTGGTTCGACACTCTTTACGGAAAAGATTTTCAACAATTAGAAATTTTTCAGGTTTGGCTTGATAAATGGAATCGAATTCTTTATGCAACTTGGCATAAGGTAGATAGGCTTCAAAGAACGCTTTCAATAATTGCTGTCTTTGTAGACGCAAGGTGGCGCGTTCAAGGTCAGAAGTTTTTGCTAGTACTGCCTTTTTAACGTTATTTAATAGCGTAGTAGAAATGGTTTCTAATGTGATAATTTGGGTTAAAAAACCTTTAAATTTAGGAGATATTTCTTGAACAACCTCCATCCCAAAAACCAGTTTCATATTCGCTAGGGCTGTTTGAAATGTCGCTTCGGTCTCAAGTATTTCTTGCACCACTTTGTTTTCCATTATGGCAGTTGGATCAGTTTTGCTTAACATCAGATACCCATCTAAAAATAGAATAAAATGAGCATTATTGTACCATAAAACAATGTAAATGGTCAATAAATAGACTTGTTGTTGGGTAGTCGCAACATAAAGCATTATAAATAAAGCTATTGAAGTTTATTTGAAGTACCTGTTTTTTTTCTAGTAAGCCCCTTGTTAGTGGTATACAATGTGCCAGTTATTTTATCATTGATTTAGGAGTGAAAAATGAAAACGTATAATGAAATACACCGTGATAAATCTAGAATAAAGTCTCAGCTCGAAGGTTGCACAACTCTTGCGCAGTTAACAAAATTAACCCAAGACGCGATTGACGAGAATAATCAACCAAAAGTCGAACTGAAAAAAAACCAAGTTAAAGCTATTCAGAAACTAGATGTTGCTATTACAGCTTTAATCAAGAGTAAAACAGAGCTATTTGGTGGTATTTTACCCACTTCTACCGATGGTATCTTACCTAACCCTTTTGAACTCTTACCTAACCCCGTAGCTGCTGATGACTTGAATACTGCAGCTTTGATTGCAGATTTTTACGCTGATGCAACACCAGCTGCTACTGTTGCCCCAGCAGCAACAAGCGCTACATCAACTAAGCCTGCTCGTGTGCACAATGCTCACAAGACAACTGCCGTGGCAAGCCCTGCACCAACTGTTAGTGCTGTAGTAGCTACTCCAGTTAGACCTGTTACACCAGATGCTACTGCTAAAAAAGCAACCAATGCTCCACAAAGAGCCGTTACCCCAGACAGTCCAGTTGCTGCATCTTCTAGTTCATCAACCACAACTAGCGTTAGTGCAAGTGCAACTCCTGCTAAACCAGCAGTTGTTAAAGCTACAGCAACACCAGCTGCAGTGGTAACAGCAGCGCCAGCAGCGGCAAGTACAACAACTGCAAGTGCAACTCCTGCTAAACCAGCAGTTGTTAAAGCTACAACAACACCAGCTGCAGTAGTAACAGCAGCGCCAGCAGCAGCAATTACAACAACTGCAAGTGCAACTCCTGCTAAACCAGCAGTTGTTAAAGCTACAACAACACCAGCTGCAGTAGTAACAGCAGCAAGTACAACAACTACAAGTGCAACTCCTGCTAAACCAGCAGTTGTTAAAGCTACAGCAACACCAGCTGCAGTAGTAACAGCAGCGCCAGCAGCAAGTACAACAACTACAAGTGCAACTCCTGCTAAACCAGCAGTTGTTAAAGCTACAACAACACCAGCTGCAGTAGTAACAGCAGCGCCAGGTACAACAACAGTAGGTGCAACACCAGCTACAGGAGCCTCAGCGCCAGCAGCAACGCCAAAAATTAAAACAAAATGTGGAACTAAACCACCAGGTGTTAAATCTCCAGCAAGAGCAGCTGTATCAAGTACAACTACAGTAACTGCTGATCCATTGCTAACAACTGGCTGTACTAAACCCCCTGTTGTAATTATCCCTAGCACTGTAGCAAGTAGAACTCTAGAAGTTGCAAAAGGAATGGAAGCATTGAAAGCACTTACAGCTAAAAGAGCTGAATACGATGCAGAGTTCGCTGCAACCCAAGATACTAAGTATCAAGAGGCAAGCAATGCAGTTGAAAGAATCAACCACAAGCTCAATGACTTTTCTGCGAGATATATTGACGGTTCGATTGATAAAGCTAGATTTTCAAACCTAACAAAAAATGTTTTGTCAGAAGCTAATCCAGATGTTCAAACTTTGAATACTCATCGAGGTATAAAACAACTACTAGTAAACATCGCTACAGCCTTTGGTTTATTAGGAGTGTTTTATGCTATCGCCGCCTTAGCAACGAAAAGTTGGACAATATTTGGTGTCTCTACCGATGCTGGATCTAAGTTAAATGATATAAAAGATGCGTTTGAAAATGTGAGTGCCCCAACGGCATAATATAGATTCACTCTATTCTAGAGCGCGTCCAGTTGCGCGCTCTAACTCCTTATAAAGTAAAGCAGATTAACTTTCTCATCAACTCTCGAATAATCTTCAGGATGAATTTCTTCAGAACAGATTAATTTTGCTGTTGGAGGGTTTTCGTATTATCCTAAGGTAACTCCTATAAATAATAAGACTATGCAAACACCTGGCGCACAAATAGTGTTTAACGAAAAGGAATCCGAATTTCTATGCACCGGTGCTTGGTCTGTATTGGAGTTAGATTCGATCTTTGCTAATTTTAAAGCCGGTGTATTACCCTCATCAAAGAAAATAAGTATCAACGGCAAATCCATAACAGCCTTTGACAGCGCAGGTGCATTAACGCTAGATAATTGTGTGACTGTATTGAAAGAGAATAATAACCAAGTGGAGTTACTCAATTTTAGTGAATCACAAAATAATCTCCTGGAATTAATCAACACGCAAAGAGACAATATAGAATATAAAATTCCCCCGCCTCCGAAGGAATCTATATTGTATAAAATAGGTAAGGAAGCAGAAAATAAACTGTACCAAATTGATGGATTAGTCATTTTAATTGGAGATCTGAGTGTCCAATTTTTCGAAGCACTTGGAAATTGGCGACGGTTTCAACTGCCAAGCATTATCTCGACTATAGATAGCGCAGGCTTGCAGGCCTTACCAATTGTCGCTCTGTTATCCTTTTTAATCGGTGTCGTACTCGCCTACCAGATGGGCTTGCAGTTAGAGATTTATGGCGCGAATATTTTTATAGCCTATTTGTCAGGTATGGCAATCCTTCGAGAATTTGCACCCTTAATTACTGCAGTTATAGTGGCAGGACGAACTAGCTCATCCTTTACTGCCCAAATTGGGAGTATGAAGATTAATGAAGAAGTAGATGCACTTCTAACTATGGGTTTATCTCCGACAGTGCTTTTAGTTATGCCTAAAGTTATTGGTTTAATTCTTATTTTCCCTTTATTAATATTCTGGGCTGACGTGTTCAGTGTTATTGGTGCGATGTTAATGGCTAAAACCATGTTGGGTGTTAACTATTATGATTTTCTTGAACACCTAAGAGATTCTGTAGGATTAACTCAACTTATGTTAGGACTATACAAAGCACCTATATTCGCACTTTTGATAAGTTTAGTGGGATGCTACCAAGGGTTTCGTGTCCAAGCCAGCGCGGATAGTGTTGGTAAACAAACAACCAAAAGTGTGGTGCAAGCTTTGTTCTTGATTATCATTGCAGATGCCATATTTTCAGTGATTTACAGTTGGATGAAACTCTAGATGAGCGAACCTGTGATTGAAATCAAGGGGTTAAAAAACAATCTGGGTGGCCAATGGGTACACTCGGATGTTAATCTAGAAGTTAAACAAGGTGAGATATTAGCGATAATCGGTGGATCGGGCAGCGGGAAAACTACAATCCTCCGCTGTATCTTGATGTTGTTACAGCCCACCGCGGGTAGTATAAAAGTATTTGGCAAAGATATCGCTAGCTTAAATGAACAAGAAGCATTTTTATTAAGACGGCGTTGGGGAATGTTATTTCAACATAGTGCCTTATTTTCTGCTTTAACCGTGCTTGAAAATATCATGTTCCCTATGCGTGAATTTACTAATCTTACCCCTGAGTTTATGCAGGAATTGGCGCTACTGAAAATCGCTTTAGTTGGGTTGCCGAAAGAAGCTGCTGGAAAATTCCCTGCCGAACTCAGTGGTGGTATGCAAAGAAGAGCAGCGGCAGCTCGCGCAATCGCCATGGATCCTGAACTGTTGTTTTTGGACGAACCTACAACTGGTTTAGATCCACTAAGTGCACGTCTCTTCGATGATCTTATTTTGTTTTTACGCAAGGCTTTAAATTTGACGATTGTAATGGTCAGTCATGATATTGAATCGTTAAAACGGACTACGGACCGGGTTGCTTTTGTGGGGGATGGTAAGATTCAAAGTGTTGAACCCATCAAAGAGTTGATGAAAAATAAAAACCCATTAATTGCTGAATACTTCAGCAAAATATAGGGCTTAAGCGAGGATTACATTTTGGAAGCAAAAACCAACTATACCCTAGTGGGTGTGATTGTTCTCGTATTGTCGGCGGCGCTGTTATCAGCGATGTTATGGCTTTCGGTCGGTTTTAACCAAAAAACCTATGTGACTTATACGGTTTATTTACATGAAGCTGCTGCAGGTCTCTCTGAAGATTCAGCAGTGAAGTACAATGGTGTACAAGTGGGTTTTGTAAAAAAGATAAAGTTAAATAAAAGGGACCCACGTCAAGTTGAAATTTTACTTGATATTCAAGAGGGTACTCCCATAACCACAAGTACTAGCGCCACGCTTATTTCACAAGGGATTACGGGTGTCTCTTATATGGGTCTATCAGCAGGCTCCTCTGACCTTACCCCTTTGAAAAGAGTAATTGGTGAACCCTACCCTGTTATACCGGCCAAGCCTTCCTTGTTTGATCAATTAGACTCTATATTAAAACAAGTGTCTGAAAATGTTGGTAAACTTAGTGCATCAGCAGAAAAAGTGTTTAGTGAGGAAAACACTAAACATTTTCAACAAACCCTCACTAATATCGATCAATTTTCTAAAGTAATTGCCAACAATAGTGAAAATATTAATCGAAGTTTGAGAAGCACCGATGTAATCCTTGCGAATATGGCAAAGGTGAGTAAAGATTTTCCTGACATTCTGAAAGAATTAAAAATTGGTGTGGAACATCTTAGTAGAGCAGGAAATGATGTTTCTGAAACGATGATATCTGGAAAATCCGCTATCGATATTATTTCTCAGCAAACCGTCCCACCTGCAATCCAGTTGATACGCAAATTGAATTCCATTGCTGCTAACCTTGAACAAGTTAGTAATGATATGCGACTTAATCCGTCTGTGGTGATTCGTGGTACCAAGCCACCTAAACCTGGACCAGGAGAATAACATTGAAAATATTGCATAAAATATTTATAGGAAGCACAGTTCTATTCCTCATAGGCTGCTCAGCAGTAGATACCACGGCTAATGAATTTCAATTAAGTGCATTTAGCATTAAGCAAACTACTGCTAAGCATGGACTGCAAACCTTGTTAGTGACAGCACCTGAGGCTGTGTCTGGTTATCAAACGGCAGCAATGCTCTATATCAGAAAACCTTATAAGTTAGAGACCTTTGCTAAAAATGCCTGGGCAGATCCGCCAGGGGATATGCTCTATCCATTAATTACAGAGAGTTTACAACGAAGCGGCTATTTCTTCGCAGTTGCCTCAAGTACCAATGGTGAGGTCGTAGATTATCGTTTAGATACTCAATTGTTGCGTTTACAGCAAAACTTTCTTAAAAAACCCAGTGAAATCGATTTAGCAGTGAAAGTTGTGTTAAACAATGTTAAACAAAATCGTGTAATTGCCTCAAAAGTCATTAGCTTGCAGATTCCTTGCTTAGCTGACACCCCTTATGCGGGTGTAGTAGCTGCAAATAAAGGCACTATGCAGTTGACTGAGCAAATTACGCAATTTGTATTAGATCAAGTTAAGAACAGTTAATTACTTGATTTCTCGACGAACTTTTTGGAGATTATACGAAAACTATCTTCGTTTAGCATTGAGAAGCAATAGCCAAAAAATAAAAAAAATTGTACAATGGCTCTCCATGATTATCATGTGTGATTTTCAATAATAAAAAGAACTAAAGGAGATTTGAGGATGAAAGCCGTATCGTTATGTAAATTGGGACTGCTTGTGGCAAGTGTTATATTGGTTGCCGCTTGTTCTAAATCGCCTGGAAGTGCTGACGGAGCCCCTATGAGTGATGCCGATGCGCAAGCTCAAGGTCTAGGTCAAACGACCCATTTTGCTGGGCAAGAAGACGGTGAGTCGTACACAACTCAAGCACCACATAATCAATTGTATTTATTTTCTTACGACGACAGTAACTTAGCGTCTAAGTACTTACCTTCAGTAAACGCACAAGCAGAATATTTGAAATCTCATGCTGGTGCTCGTGTTTTACTAGCTGGTCATACAGACGAGCGTGGCAGCCGTGAATATAACGTTGCCCTAGGTGAGCATCGTGCAAATACCGTTGCCGATATTTTACGTATGGCAGGTGTTAGCAGACAACAAGTTCGTGTGGTAAGTTATGGTAAAGAGCGTCCTGCTAATTTAGGACATGATGAATCTTCTCACGCGCAAAATCGCCGTGTAGAGTTTACTTATGAGGCAACAAGATGATCCATTGCAAAAAACACATTATCGCTGCTTGTTTAGGTTTAATGCTACCTCTGGCCTGTTGGTCGGAAGCACCTGTGGTTGATGATAGTGACAATTTTGCAATGATGGATGAGCAACAGGCGTATGATGCGCCTGCTGCCAATCCTAAATACGATGAACCAATGATAGAAAATGCCGAGATGGATAGGTCTCAAAGCAGCTACGAGAGCCAAGACAGCGGACAGGCATTAGTTAAAGAAGATGCTACGAACGAACCCAAAAGCCAGTTGAGTAATAATGCTCAGCTTATTGATAAAGTACAAAAACTTCAGCAAGAAGTACAAGAACTTCGAGGTCAGCTTGAAGTGCAAACCCATGATTTAAAATTATTGCAGCAACAACAACTTTCTTTTTATAAAGATCTAGATTCCCGTATCGCCCAAGGTGGCGGTGTTGTAAAAGCAGCACAAACAAAAGCACCCACTGATCTTTCACTGGGTTTAAAGACGCCTGCTGCACCAGCAGTGAATGCTCCTCCGACAACTACAACTGTGAACACCAAAACAGTAGCAGCGGCGCCAGTGGGAGCCGTTTCAAGAATTAACCCCGCTGATGAACAAATCAGTTATCTAGCTGCTTACGAATTAGTTAAAAACAAACGTTACGATGATGCAGTTATTGCAATGCAAACTTTTGTGCAAAAATACCCTAAAGGGGGCTACAGTGCTAATGCAGAGTATTGGCTTGGTGAGTTGTATTTAGTCAAAAGAGAATTCCCCAAAGCCATTGAACACTTCGACATAGTCCTAAAACAATATCCTTCATCCAGCAAATCAGCTGCGAGCTTATTAAAATCAGGTTATGCCTTTGTTGCCTCAGGTAACAAAGATGAAGCGAGAAATCGTTTTCAGCAAGTGGTAAAAAATTACCCAGGCACACCTACTGCACAACTAGCAACTAACAAATTGGAATCAATTAACGCGTTATGAACCGTTTTACCCAGCAGTTAAGAATTACGGAAATATTTCATTCTTTACAAGGAGAGTCAGTTACAGTTGGATTACCTACGGTATTTATCCGTCTAACTGGCTGTCCCTTGCGTTGCCAATATTGTGATACCTCTTATGCTTTCAGTGGGGGGGAGTTGCGAAATCTAGAGGACATCCTCAATGAAGTTGCTACCTTTCAATGCAAATATATTTGTGTAACCGGTGGTGAACCTTTAGCACAACCTGCCTGTTTAGAGTTATTAACTCAACTTTGTGACGCTGGTTACTTAGTTTCCATCGAAACTAGTGGGGCACGTGATATTGCCGAAGTGGATAAGCGGGTCATGGTTGTCATGGACCTCAAAACTCCGGACTCACTGGAAGCTGGCAAGAATCTATTATCCAATTTAGAGTACCTAAAACCAACAGATCAAATCAAGTTCGTGTTGTGCAGTCGTGCCGATTACGATTGGGCTGTGAGTATTATGGGTGAGTACAGTTTAAATGAGCGAGTGCAAATTCTCTTTTCACCGAGCTGGAATCAACTCAATCATACCGACTTGGCCAATTGGATAGTTAAAGACAATCTGCCAGTACGCTTCCAATTACAATTGCATAAAATTTTATGGAATGACGCACCTGGTCATTGAAATCACGGAGACTTTGTATGAATTGGCTCGCTCAAGCCCCTGCTAATATTGCCTTGATAAAATATATGGGCAAAAAAGAGGGGAGTACTAATCTCCCAGACAATTCATCCTTATCGTATACGTTAAATAATTTATTAACCACAGTAAAAATTCAGACTAGTGCGGCAAGTCACGATCAGTGGGAGCCTCTGCTCGATCCAAATCAACCCCAATTGTCATTATCAACAGCAGGACAACAACGCTATTTGCAACATTTACAACGTATTAAAAGTTATTATACGTACACCGGCAATTTATTAATTCAGTCTGGTAACAACTTTCCCCACAGTAGTGGTTTGGCGAGTTCGGCCTCGAGCTTTGCGGCGCTGACGCGTTGCGCGGTACTCGCACTTAGCGAATTAACCCAAAAAGAAGGTCTTTCAACTGATCTCCAAGCAAAAATTAGCCGTGCAGGATCGGGTTCATCTTGCCGATCATTTTATACACCATGGGCACTTTGGACTGGCGATACTGTCGATGCCATCAATCTGCCCTATATGCAATTAGATCATCAAGTGATAGTGATTTCTAATAAAGAAAAAACGGTCTCGTCAAGCGAGGCGCACCAACGTGTAAAAACAAGTCCGCTCTACCTAACACGTAATGCACGGGCTGAAGAAAACTTGAAGCAACTACTTGATGCACTACAAACACAGGACTGGTCAACTGCCTATCAAATTTGTTGGCGTGAATTTCAGGACATGCACGATTTATTTAGTAGCTGTACTATGCCTTTTTCTTATATCACAGAAGCCAGTAACCAACTCTTAAATCAGTTGCGCAGCGAATGGGATAGAGTAGGGGATGGCCCTCTTATAACGATGGATGCTGGGCCCAATATTCATCTATTATACCGACCTGATCAGAAAGAGCTCGCACAGCAAATAAAACGGGATTATTTAATAGGCCATTACGATGTTCTATGATTTTCAAACAACTACTTACGGTAAATGGATCTTGGCAGGGGAGCATGCTGTTGTGCGTGGTCATGAAGCCTTAGTGTTTCCCATCAAAGGGAAAAATCTGACTTTAACTTATAACGCCAGTTCACCCTCGTTGAGTGCTGACTACACAAGCAGCAGTGGTGCGGAAATGCATCTTTTGTTTTGGAGTGTATTAGAGCAAGGAATGAAGTTGCTTGGGCGCTCTTTAAACCAAGTAGGTGGGCACTTCCAGCTAGACAGTACAATCCCCGTTGGTGTCGGTATGGGCGCCTCTGCGGCATTGTGTGTGGCCATGAGTCGCTGGTTTAATGCACAGGCTATGATTGAAACCGATAAAATACCTGCTTTTGCACGCGAGCTTGAGCATTTATTTCATGGTAAAAGTAGTGGTTTAGATATAGCTGGTGTTTCTTCCGAATTAGGCGTCTATTTTAAGCAAGGTCATTGCGAACCTATTCGGCAAGTAGTTACCCCCCAATGGTATTTATCCTCTTCTAACCAAATTGGAATCACCTCTCATTGCATACAACAGGTCGAAGCTATTTGGGACAAAGATCCTAAACTTGCGCAAGCCATAGATCAGCAAATGGTGCAAGCAGTGATGGATGCCAAAAATGTCTTAGAAAAGGGTGGGGATAATGCTATCAGTGATTTAGCACGGGCTATGAATAGTGCTGGCCACTGTTTTTTTCAATGGGGTTTGGTGAGTGACAGTTTACAAATGCATATGAACTTATTGCAGCAAGCTGGTGCAGTTGCTCTTAAACCTACAGGATCAGGTGGTGGGGGATATGTACTTAGTCTTTGGAATAGAGAGCCTACAAACTTGGCATTTGAAATGATTGCAGTATGATTAATTAATCCATGAATTGGTAATAAATTTCAGTCTCTTTAATCATCCCTAATTCGAAACGTGCTTGCTCTTCTAAGGCTTGCTCACCACTTTTTAATTCTTTGATATCAGCTTCGAGGGCTTTATTACGGGCTGCGAGGCGATTATTTTCCTGCTCGTGTTCCGTGAGTTTTTTCTCAAGGTTAATCCATTGAATAACGTTTCCATCACCCAGCCAAAGCTTGTGTTGTAAACCAACTAAAGCAATGATCAAAATAATGAATATAGGGCGCATAGTTTTGCCACTTTTTAGTGTCGCTAAGTGTATTGTAGTACCTTATTGTCGTATAGAGCAATATCTGGTCACAGTAATTTCGTATTTATTTAGCTATTCCACCCATAAGGCAGATCCGCAAGTTCGTTGATTCGCAGTAATTGATTGTATTTAGCAATACGATCGGTACGGCATAATGAGCCGGTTTTAATTTGACCACAGCCTGTTGCAACGGCTAAGTCCGCAATAAAAGTATCTTCCGTTTCTCCTGAGCGATGCGACATCACACAGCGGTAATTATTGGTATGGGCTAATTGGATGGCTTCTCTTGTTTCTGTTAAAGTACCTATTTGATTTACTTTGATAAGTATTGCATTAGCAATACCTTGATCAATGCCTTCTTGCAATATTTTGGGATTAGTTACGAATAAATCATCACCAACAAGCTGAATTTTCTTACCTAGTTTATCAGTTAGAAGTTTCCATCCTGCCCAATCCTTTTCATCTAACCCGTCTTCGATGCTTATAATGGGATAACTGGCAACCAAATCTGCGTAGTAATCTACTAACTGTGCTGAGCTAAACTGTTGATTTTCAGAGGCCATATGGTAAACGCCCTGTTTAAAAAGCTCTGACGCTGCGACATCCAAGGAAAAAACCATGTCTTTTCCTAAATTAAAACCTGCTTGTGCAACAGCTTCACTAAGCATATCTAGGGCTTGGCGATTTGATTTTATATTAGGGGCAAAACCACCTTCATCACCTACTGCGGTATTAAGTCCTTGTTTTTTTAATACGGACTTTAAAACGTGAAAAACTTCAGCACCCATTCGTAGGGCTGTAGGGAAATCAGCAGCTCCAATGGGCATGATCATAAATTCTTGGATATCGACATTATTGTCCGCGTGTGCTCCGCCATTGAGTACATTCATCATGGGAACAGGCATGCACATTTTCTCGCCCTGGTTGAGTGCTAAAAAGAGCGGTTTCTTTTGGGCATTGGCAGAAGCCCGAGCATAAGCTAGCGATACCGCTAATATTGCATTGGCCCCCAAGCGAGATTTATTTTCTGTACCGTCTAGTTGCACTAATTTACGGTCGATTGCTGCTTGGTCATCAATAGTAAAGCCGCGCAGTTCGTCATTTATCTCTTTATTAATATGTGCTACGGCTTTTAAAACCCCTTTACCCTGATAGCGAGTGCTAACACCATCACGCAATTCACAGGCTTCACGACTACCTGTTGAAGCACCAGAAGGTACGCAGGCACTGCCAACAATGCCATTGTCTAGTATTACATCTGCTTCTACAGTAGGGTTGCCGCGTGAATCTAAAATTTCTCGGGCTTGAATTTTAGTGATTTGCATGCTGATTCCTCTAATTGAGTTAGCTATATTTGCACGGCCTTTAGATCTTTTAAAGCGGCGATTAAAGGTAATAAGGGTAAACCTAAAATAGTATCTTCGTTGCCTTGCACTTCTTGAAACAACCATTTTCCTAGCGTTTCAAATTGGTAGGCTCCGCAGGAATGATAGGGTTTTTCTTTCTGTAAATAATTTTCGATAGTTGTGCTATTTAAAGGCAACAAGGTTACATTGGCTGTTGACTGGTATTGCCAAAGAATTTGTTCACCTTTAGCTATGCAAAGGCAGGCTATTTGTTGGTGCTGCTTACCACTCAGCAATTGCAAATGTTCAATTGCCGTTTTGTGAGTCATGGGTTTGTCGAGAATTTGTTCGCCAATAATGCAAAGTTGATCAGCTGCTATTATGAAGGCATTAGGAAAACGGTGACTGACTTCCAGTGCTTTGCTTTGAGCCAAGAGTTGGCCTAGGGCATAAACATCTGAGGATTGAAATGCGTTTTTTATTGAGGCCTCATCGCAATTAGAGGGGACCACATCAAATTCAAGGCCTAAAGATTTTAGCAACTTGCAGCGTATTGCCGAGCCTGAGGCCAGAATTAGCGGTTGTTGTTGTAAAAATCTAGACATATATTGCTACCGAGGCCATTAATAGGAAACCGATAATCACGAAACTAAAGTCACGTAAATTACAGCAACGCTCCACCATCACACATCGCTCTAAACCATGGAGAGTGCCTAGATATAAAAACGTACCGGCTGAAGCCGCGATTAATATAGGATCAAATACGGAGTGTGTTTCAATACCGTGACCAAAATACCAGCCTAGATAGATACCAAGAGGTGTCATTAGACTAAAGAGTATAAAAAAGACGAGACTTTTATTAGTGCTCATCGAACTTTTGTTAAGTTGAACAGCGATAGCAAAGCTCTCAGCCCATTTATGGGTGATGATGGCTAAAAACAACATAACTATCATAGAGTTATAATGTGCCAAGCCGAGCGCAGCTCCCAACATTATAGAGTGAATAGATAACATCGCCCAGGCAAGAATGGCGAAAGAAGGATGATCAGCACTATTGTGGTGGTAAAGTTCTTTGCCTAGGTGTTCAAACCATAAAAAAATCAGGAAAACAGCGCCAGTAATGATAAAAGCAAAGGGGTAATTATAGCCCATGGCTTTAAATAAACTATTAGACTCAGGCAACATATGAAGCAATGCTGCACCTAGAAAGACCCCGGTAGCCAGTGTTTCACCTATAGGGAAATCCATGTGCTGATCGTCTTTAATCCGTTTTTTAAAGGGATACCAGCCAGCAATTAGGATGACAATAAAAATTGAAAGCCCAAAAAGTATTTTTAAACAGGTAGCCGAGAGCATGAAATGATCCTGCTTTTTCTAGGTTAAAGGGCGTATATTAGTATGATGCATGACCTCATGCAAACTAAATAAGCGTATTTCATCAATATCGTCCTGCAGATTTAACGCGCCAATTACTTTATTATGTAACTCTTGCCATTGGTTGAAGGTCTCAGAGCAAGCAATATCGACACTCATTTTTCCGTTTAGATAATGTAAATTCCAAAATAAAATCTGCGGAAATTCATGATGAATTTGATTTAATAATTGTTCCTGAATCACTGTGCGGCTCGGCAAATGGAGAGACGGGCAGCAGATTTCATCATCTTCTGGGTCTACATGCACAATGACATCTGTAACAGATTCAATTTCTTTTACTAGAGTGCGGTGTACGTTCTGAGCGATATAGTGACCTTCGGATACGGATATTTGTGGTGAGACGAGAATGTGTACATCTATAAGGACATCACTGCCCATAAAGCGGCTACGAAGTTGGTGGATTTTTTCTACACCATCTACGTTTTGAATTATTTGCTCAATTCGTGCTAAAAGTTCCGCGTCCACTGCAGTATCTACCAATTCTTTTACACTGTTCCAGCCGTAGTCCCATCCCATTTTTATGATCATTAAACCGACAATGACCGCGGCAAGAGCATCAAGATAAACAAAGCCGGCCATACTGCCTAGAAGTCCAATCAACACAACTAGTGATGAAGCAGCATCTGATCGGTGATGCCAGGCATTGGCAGTAATCAGTTGCGATTGAATGCGTTTACCCACATAGCGGGTATAGTGAAAGAGGGTTTCGTTAGCAAAAATGGACAGACAGATAACGGGTAAAGATAACCAATTGGGAATGACATTATCCATCTCCATTAATTCGCCTATGGCGTCCCAGGTAATACCTGAGCCTGCGATAACTAATAATAAGGCTAGAAATAAGGTTGCTGCTGTCTCAATCCGTTGATGTCCGTAGGGGTGGGTGTCGTCAGCATCGACACTGCCGTATTTCGATGCGAAAAGCACCATTACATCGGTGAATAAATCAGAAAAGGAATGAACACCATCTGCCATGAGTGCATGAGAGTGAAAAGCATAACCACCAATTAGTTTAACAAAGCCAAGTAGGGCATTAACTGCAGCTCCTATTAGAGTAATTATTTTGGCTTGTCGGTAGCGCTCATTTCCACTCATTGTATCTTTCGACCCCAGTCTTGGTTTGAATTACAGATCATAGCACAAGGCATCAGAGTTTTCCTAAGCACCGGAGCGGGGAATTAGCACTGTATACGTTAAAGAAACCCGGATTACCCTTTCGCTCCCTACGTTCCGCGGCCGAGGGTCCGCGCAATCCAGCTCCTGTCTCAATCAAAGATCGCCTGGATTCCGCGGACCTTCGGCCGCGGAACGTAGGGGAAGGAGTGTAATCCGGGTTTGCGTAGGTAGAGTCACGAACCAACATGAATCTTGATGATTAACAGATATATTGTGGGGTAATGACCCAACCTTGTGTCTTAAAAATATATTTCAGTGCTAAATATCAAGAGCAAATTGGTGAGTAATCTGTCATGTCAAAATCGGGCTGATTTTACCTGGGATCTTTGAGTCTGTGCACAGGGTTATCCACAGATTTTGTGGATAAGGAAATAGTATTATTTTAAATCAATTAAAATGATGCGGCCTTATTATAAAAGGTCTCTGAAATTTGCAAGGGGTGTTTTGAAAAGATTTTACAGGGAGGGTTACTACAGGTTATCCACAATCTATTTTTTATTTGAATCTATAAATCGGGCTTACCATCTTAGCAAAGAAAAAAATAAAAAACAGTATTGACTTCAACTTTTTCAAAAATATTTTTTAGCCGTGTAAAAATTGCTCATAATCACCCAGCCAACGTTTTGTAATTATTCTAGCTACTTCGGGTTTCTCTTGCACTAAATGCATTGCAAAGGGAGCAATGGTACTTAAAAGTGCTTTATCGCGCTGTAAGTCAGCTAATTTAAATGCTTTATATCCCGTTTGACGAGTGCCCAATAATTCTCCTGCGCCCCGCAACTCTAAATCTTTTTCAGAAATAATAAATCCGTCATTAGTCGACCGCATTACTTTTAAACGCTCAGCACCGTGCTGGGAGAGCGGAGCTTGATAAAGCAGAAGACAATGTGATTGAGCTGTCCCACGGCCAACACGACCACGGAGCTGATGTAATTGAGATAAGCCTAAGCGCTCCGCATTTTCGATAATCATCAAACTGGCATTAGGCACATCAACTCCAACCTCAATAACCGTAGTTGCAACAAGTAAATCAATTTCACCGGCTTTAAAGGCAGCCATGGTAGCTTCTTTTTCAACAGGTTTCATTCTTCCATGGACAAGACCAACCCTCACTGTCGTCAGCTGTTCTTGTAAACTTTGTGCTGTGGCTATTGCTGCCATACATTGGAGTTTTTCAGAATCCTCAATCAATGTACAAACCCAATAGGCTTGGCGGCCTTGACTGATTGCTTCCTGCAAACGTTCAACTATTGAATCGCGTTTATCTTGGCTTAAGACAGCCGTAACTATCGGTGTACGTCCAGGTGGTAGCTCATCAATAATTGAAATATCTAAATGCGCAAAATGGGTCATTGATAAGGTGCGAGGGATAGGCGTTGCTGTCATGAGTAATTGGTGGGGCACTAACTGCTCTTGCTGCCCTTTTTGTTGCAAAAGAAGCCGTTGCTCGACGCCAAAACGATGTTGCTCGTCGATGATTACCAATCCTAATTTTGCGAATTCTACCTCATCTTGAAACAAGGCATGAGTGCCAATTATAATTTGACAGCTATTATCGGCGAGCGCTGCAAGAGCTATTCGACGCTCGGATATTTTCATTTTACCGCTGAGCCGCAATACTTTAATACCTAGTGGCTCGAACCAAGTTTTCACATTTATAGCATGTTGCTCACTCAATAAATCTGTGGGAGCCATAAATGCAACTTGGTAACCCTTAGCAATAGCTTGTAGAGCTGCAAGGGCGGCAATAATAGTTTTACCCGCACCTACATCTCCTTGGACCAAACGCAACATAGGCTTAGTTTGCATAAGATCATTACTAATCTCTTGACTCACTCGATGCTGAGCATTGGTTAATTCGAAGGGGAGCGATTTTAAAAATTGTGTGCTGAGAACTGATTCTTGTGGAATAGCATTAGCATAATGCGCCATGCGTGATTCACGAGCAAATTGCAGGCTAAGACGTTGCGCCAATAATTCATCGAATACTAGACGTTGCAACGCTGGATGTTGGCCCATTTCCAAAGCTTCTAAGGAAGTCTCGGGTGGAGGGTTATGCAAGAATTTAATGGCATGTCCTAAATTGATAAACTTATTTTCATGCAACTGATTCGAGTCCATCCACTCTAACTGCTCCAAAACTTCCTTACAGTGTGTGAGTGCAAGTTGCACTAATTGCCGTAAACGAGTTTGGGTTAAACCTTGCGTGCTAGGATAAATTGGAGTGAGAGTTTCATTAACTTGAAAGTCATCCTCATTATCTAATAATTGGTATTCAGGGTGGATAAGTTCTAGGTTATTATTAAACGCGCGCACTTCTCCAAAAGCATGAATCATAGTACTGTTTTCTAAGTTGTTAATCTGTGCTTTATTGAAATGGAAAAAGCGTAATTTAATGATGCCGGTTTTGTCTTCGACATAGCAGTTGAGCATCATTTTTTTACCAAATTTGATTTCAGTTTTACAGACCCTGCCTGCGATAACTGACCAGTCATTAGCCCGTAAATCACGAATGGCGGTAACTCGGGTTCGGTCTTGATAGCGGTAGGGCAGATGAAAGAGCAGGTCTTGCACTGTGTTGATGCCGCATTTGGCTAACTTTCCAGCAAGCGTTGGGCCTACGCCAGCTAAAATTTCACATGAGTTGGACAGCACAGTATTATTTTGTCTGTAAAAGTTTAATAATAACAGGAATCTACTTAAAACTCACGCGAAGGATTTTAGCGATGAATCGAATTATTAACTCAGCTGCGGTCCTAATATCCGTTTGGATAATAGGCTTTTTATTAATTGCTGGCCGTAGCCTATTAATTCCTATAGTGATGGCGATTTTTATATGGCATTTGTTGAATACCATCAACAGTGGCATGCAACGAATTCCTACTGTAAAAAACCACTTACCCAGCTGGATGAGTATGGTTTTGTCGCTGATAGTAGTCGCAATTTTTGTCAGGATATTAGTGGATATTATTAGTAATAATGTCAATGAAGTTATTGCCGCCTCTTCACGTTATCAAGAAAATTTGATTGCTATATTTAACAATTTAGATCAAAAGTTTCACATTAAAGCTTCTACTAATTTCGATCAGATCATTAAAAGTTTTAGCATCCAAAGTGTGCTAGTGAATATCTACGGTGTATTTACCACACTAATGAGCTCTGCCATCTTAATTGCATTGTATGTAGTATTTCTTTTTGTTGAGCAACATTATTTCACCCAAAAAATGGATGCCTTGTTCCCTAAATCAGGACATAGAAAGTTGGTCAATAATATTATTAGCCACATTACAAAAGATACTCAAACCTATTTAGGTATAAAAACCTTATTAAGCCTAGCAACAGCAACGGCAAGTTGGGTGATTATGAAATGGGTCGATTTAGATTTCGCTGAATTTTGGGCCTTATTGATTTTCTTTTTAAATTATATCCCCAATATTGGTGCAATGGTTGCGACGGCATTTCCGGCTGCACTGGCTTTAATTCAGTTTGAAAGCTGGTGGCCATTTGTTGAGGTCACATCGGGTATAGTGGCTGTACAATTCGTAGTGGGTAATTTTTTAGAACCAAGACTACTCGGCAAATCATTAAATTTAAGTCCTCTTGTAATAATGTTCGCCTTAGCTTTGTGGGGCGCCATTTGGGGAATTTTAGGGATGTTTTTGTCGGTACCAATCACAGTAATGATGATGATTATTTTTGCTCATTTTGACCGAACAAGACCAATCGCTATTTTGTTATCACAAAACGGGTATACGCAAAAATCCTATGAAACACTAAGTAGCTAAACCCTCTACGTTCCGCGGCCGAAGGTCCGAGGAATCCAGGCGATCTCAACCAAAGGTCCCTCGATTCCGCGGACCTTCGGCCGCGGAGCGTAGGGAGAGAGGGACCACTTGACCTGAAGCTAACTAATTTATCTTTTAAAATACTATTAAAAAGCGCATAATACAGTAATTTTTTTTGAGTACATAAAAGCATGAAACATAGCGTAGAAAATCTTTTGCAACAGGCCTTAAACTCCTTGAAAAATACAGGGGATTTACCTGCTGACCTAGAGGTTGAGATTAAAGTTGAAAATGCAAAGGATCCTCAGCATGGGGATTATGCAACTAATTTGGCACTCACTTTAGCTAAACCTTGTCGACAATCGCCACGAAAACTGGCCGAAATGCTAGTTCAGGTAATGCCTACTGACCCCGCGATTGAAAAAATTGAAATTGCAGGTGCTGGTTTTATTAACTTTTTTATCCATAGTGCTGCCCGACAGCAAATTATCAACGAAGTTCTTGCCAAAGGACCTAAGTTTGGGCTCAGTGCTATAGGCAACAACAAGAAGGTGTTGGTTGAATATGTTTCAGCTAATCCGACTGGGCCACTACACGTTGGCCACGGCCGAAGCGCTGCCTATGGCGCAACGTTAGTAAATTTATTGAAGGCCGCAGGTTATGATGTAAGTGCTGAGTACTATGTCAATGATGCTGGTCGGCAAATGAATATCCTCGCCGTTAGTGTCTGGCTGCGTTATCTAGAGCGGGCTTCTGAGACCATCGTTTTCCCAGCCAATGCTTATAAAGGGGATTATGTTCACCAAATCGCTGAAGACATTTGGTCTGAGAGTGGTGATGATTTTTCTAAAGATTGGCAAGAAATAGTGATTGGTTTGCCCAAAGACGAACCCGAGGGTGGCGACAAAGAATTGTATATTGATGCACTGATAGAGCGAGCAAAAACTTTATTAGGCGCTGAAGGCTTCGCCCATTTCCATCAACATGCCCTGACTTCTGTGCTGGATGATATCAAAGACGATTTGGCCGGATTTGGAGTTAAATTCAATAACTGGTTCTCTGAAAACTCCCTATTTGAAGACGGTTCGATAAAGAAAGGAATTTCCGCCTTAGTTTCAGCAGGACACACTTATGAGCAAGAAGGGGCTCTGTGGTTTAAAGCTACAGCCTTCGGCGATGAAAAAGACCGTGTTTTAGTACGTGCGAATGGCCAAACTACTTATTTTGCATCCGATGTTGCTTATCACTGGAATAAATACGAAAGAGGTTTTGATCGAGTTATCGATATTTTTGGCGCCGATCACCATGGGTACTTAACCCGGGTACGAGCTGCAGTAACGGCCTTAGGCCATGACGAAAGTGCACTTAATGTGCTTTTAGTGCAGTTTGCTATTCTTTACCGTGGAGCTGAAAGAGTACAGATGTCTACTCGAAGTGGCTCTTTTGTAACCTTAAGGGAATTACGTGATGAAGTAGGTAATGATGCTGCACGGTATTTTTATGTTGCCCGAAAGCCTGAACAGCATATGGATTTTGATTTGGACCTGGCTAAATCTGAATCTAGTGATAATCCCGTCTATTATATTCAATACGCACACGCTCGAATTTGCAGCGTTTTGCGCCAGTTGAAAGAGCGTGGCTTACAGTGGGACAAAGACGTGGGACTTGCGCATTTGACTTTGCTGCAAGAATCGCATGAAATGGCCTTGGTGAACTTATTATGCCGTTATCCTGAGCTGATAGAAAGTGCGGCAGCTTCCTGTGAGCCGCATCAGTTAGCGTATTATTTGCAGTCACTAGCCAATGGGTTACACAGTTATTATAATGCTGTACCACTTTTATGCGATGATGAGCACTTAAGAAGTGCGCGATTGTGCTTGTTAGAAGCAGTGCGACAAGTATTAAACAATGGTCTTAACTTACTGGGCGTGACCGCTCCTGAGAGTATGTAATGGCAAGAGATTATGGAACTCGGCGAACAGCAAGAGGCAAGAGCAGTGGGCCGCATCAATTTTTAGTCGTTACGGTAACCTTTTTATTAGGGTACCTGACTGCTTCTGTTTTTGATGTACAAACAATAAGTCACTGGATGAATACGCAAGTACTTGCTTCGCATCAAGATAGCTCATCTCAACCTAATAAAGTAACTCATCAAACGGCGCAAATTCCTCCTAAGCCTAAATTTGAGTTTTATACCTTATTGGCTAATGAAAAAGGTGCTGCAGCGGCTCAAGCAAATCGAGCTGCAACAACTACCCCAACTGCAACAACACCTGCAGCAAACACAGCTACTGTAACACAGCCACAGACTCTTGCAACAGCTGGTACAACTCAGGTGAACACCGCTACTGTTGACACGCAACCGCCCGCAGTTGCGCATGTCGCTGAAGGTAAGCCTCTTGGTCCAGCGAAAATTAGTAAAGGGGCATTCTTAGTACAAGTAGCTTCCTTTAAAGTAAGGAAAGATGCAGAGCATATGAAGGGTAGTTTGACGCTTAAAGGTTTTGATGTGACTATTGTACCCATTAACCACGCTGGTGGAAATTGGTTCCGGGTTGTGATTGGGCCTTATGCTAATAAGGGCTTAGCGCAACATGCACAAATGACCATTGCAAAAAACGAGCATTTGAAAGGGATGGTTACTCCGGTTAAGGGGTGATAATTCTTTACGTTAAGGAAACCCGGATTACGCTGCTTTCCCTACGTTCCGCGGAATCCAGCTCCGATCTCAATCAAAGATCGCCTGGATTCCGCGGACCTTCGGCCGCGGAACGCAGGGAGCGATAGCCCTCAACGCTCAACCCTAACCTGAATCGCCCCTGCATTTTTCACCGCATGCGGTTTCGTCACCGTAACAGTCAACTTAGCAACCTTAAAGCTCTCTTTAACATGTCGACATACTTCATTTGCCAGAGTTTCAATCAGTTGAAAGTTTCTCCCCTCGACAAATTCGGTGATCGAGCTACAAAGCGCATCGTAATCTAAAGTATTGGCCAAAAAATCCAAGCAATTACTGAAATCGGAAGGAATGCTAATATCTAGTAGAACTTTTTGCTTAATCTTCTGCTCCCAGGCATGAACTCCAATAACGGTATCTATATTGAGCCCAGTAATTATTAAACTATCCATTGACTAAATCTTCTATGAAATAGGGGGTGATTTATTCTACTCGCGTTTAGCTAAAATAAAAATACTGGTAATTGTGAACACCTAGACCAGGGCATGTTATTATTGGCTTAATTGAAGTAGCAGAGACTTAACGATGTACGATTTAAACAACTCTTTATTTATACGAGCCTTACGCCGACAACCTGTTGAAAGAACCCCGGTGTGGATGATGCGTCAAGCCGGTCGATATTTACCTGAATACCGCGAAACTAGGCAAAAAGCAGGTGATTTTCTGTCCTTATGTAAAAACGCTGAACTCGCTTGCGAAGTTACCTTGCAACCGCTAAGACGTTATGCTCTCGATGCTGCAATACTATTTTCCGATATCCTAACCATCCCCGACGCGATGGGTCTTGGTTTATATTTCGCTGAGGGTGAGGGGCCATGTTTTACCCATCCATTACATAGTGTGAAAGCGATTGATGATTTACAAATACCTTCCATGCCAGATTCACTCGCTTACGTGAACAACGCGGTCAAACTGATTCGCCGAGAGATGCCAAAAGAATTACCATTGATAGGCTTCTCTGGCAGCCCATGGACCTTGGCCTGTTATATGATCGAAGGCAAGAGTAGTCGTGATTTTAAACGAACTCTAAATATGGTCTATACTGAAAGAGAAGCAACACATAGGTTATTGAATAAACTAGCTATCTGTGTTGCAGAATATTTAATAGAGCAGGTTAAAAACGGTGTCAATGCATTGATGATTTTCGATACATGGGGTGGCATTTTAACTCCACGAAATTATCAAGACTGTTCCTTGCATTATATGCAGCAAATTGTACAAAAAGTTAAAGCGATTTACCCTGAAATACCCATTATTTTATTTACCAAGGGTGGGGGGCAATGGCTAGAGCTGATGGCTACAACAGGTTGTGATGCTTTGGGAATCGATTGGACTTGCGACTTAGCTTCGGCTAGGGCACGAGTAGGTCAGCAAGTGGCACTACAAGGCAACCTTGATCCCACAGTATTATTGAGCTCTGAAGCATGTATTCGAAGTGAAGTACAAGGTGTTTTGGCATCTTTTGGACAAGGTTCTGGGCATGTATTTAACTTAGGTCATGGAGTTACTCCTGATGTTCCACCTGAGCACGTTGCCGCAATGATTAACGCTGTACATGAACTGAGTCCTCACTATCATTCGAGGTGAGTATGATAATTGAGAGTAGTTTTAAACCAGCTTGGTGGATGACTAATCCTCATATTCAAACTATTTATTCATCCTTGCGGCATCCAATTGAACCCAGTGTAAACAAGATTGAGCGTATTGATCTTCCAGATGGTGATTTTATCGACTTGTCTTGGAGCACCGCTGATCTTGCACACGATACCCCCTTGATCATTATTCTCCATGGTCTTTGCGGTTGTATTGACTCAAGTTATGTTGCCCGCTTTATGCAGGCCTTTAATGTAAAAGGCTGGCGTGCGGTATTAATGGAATTTCGTGGTGCGGGTAAAGAACCTAATCGATTGCCTCGAGCTTACCACTCGGGTGAAACCGGTGATCTAGACTACGTAGTACGTACTATAGATCAAAGAGAGCCAAACACTAAAAAAGGGATCGTAGGTGTTTCCCTAGGTGGAAATATCTTATTGAAATGGCTCGGTGAGCTGGGTGCTCAAAACCATATCGAAGCTGCTGTTGCTGTATCAGTACCTTATGTACTGAATAAGGTAGCCAGTAAAATGAATTTAGGATTCACCCGCTTGTACCAAAACCATTTATTGAGCCAATTTAAGGTAGCCTTTGCTAAAAAACTGGATAACATCGCCAACCCACCTGAAGCCCTAAAAAGAGCTGCTGAATGTTCCTGTTTTTGGACCTTTGATGCGCAAGTTACTGCGCCGTTAAATGGATTTGATAGTGTGCACACCTATTATCGTGAATGCAGCTCTAGAAAATATTTACTTAATGTACAAATTCCAACTCTGCTAATCCATGCAGAAGATGATCCATTTATGACCCTCGATGTTTTACCTACTGAGCAAGAATTACCGGATAATGTAGTATTAGAGCTTAGCAAAAAGGGTGGACATGTAGGTTTTATAGCAGGGACTACTTTAGGAGTGCCGGTCTATTGGTTAGACCAGCGAATTCCCGAGTATTTTTCTGAGCAATTTAAGCTCTAAATTGCTTACTTAATTGAATGGCCATTTCCATAGATTGCTCATAATTTAATCGTGGGTCTACCAAACTGTGATAGGCTGTTTTAAGATCATTCGCATCTAGACCACGAGCACCACCAATACATTCCGTGACGTTATCACCTGTCAATTCAAAATGAACGCCACCTAGATAACTGCCCATCTCTTTATGAATGTTTACCGCTTGTTTGACTTCAAAAAGAATATTATCAAAATGACGTGTTTTGGTCCCGTCTGGTGTTGTTTCGGTGTTACCGTGCATGGGATCGCAGGACCAGGTCACCGGTATTTTGATTTTTTTCACAGTTTCAATCAGCGGTGGTAAAAGCTCATCAATGTGCTTTGCACCTAAACGAGTAAATAACAGAATACGGCCTTCCTCTTTATTGGGGTTGGCTTTTATTAGTAGCTCAGCGAGCCATTCTGGTGTAGCTCCCGGACCTATTTTGATCCCAATTGGATTTTCTACCCCGCGCAAGAATTCCAAATGCGCGCTGTCGAGTTGAGCTGTGCGCATTCCTATCCAAGGTAGGTGTGTCGATAAATTATACCATTTACCGTCGTTTAATTGACGTGTTAGCGCTTGCTCGTAGTGCAGATGAAGTGCTTCATGGGAAGTATAAAAATCAACCTTGTTCAAATTGCTTGAGGTGGTACCGTCGATTACTTCAAGAAAATCCAGTACATCAGCGATAGATTTCACAATAGATTGGTATTCTTCTTTTTGTTTTGAATGTTCTACAAAGCGTAAGTCCCAAAGCTGTGGATGGTTAAGATCAGCAAAACCTCCATCTAATAATGCACGAATGAAGTTTAAAGTCATGGCCGAGCAGCTGTAGGCTTGAAGAAGTAGTTTGGGATTGGGTTCGCGCGCCTCTAAGGTGAATTCGGGAGAGTTGACTATATCTCCGCGGTAACTAGGTAAAGTCACACCATCAATCGTCTCAAAATCAGAGGAGCGGGGTTTAGCATATTGGCCAGCTATACGACCCACACGAATGATGGGTTTATGTAAGCCATGCAAAAGGACCAAACTCATTTGCAGAATGATTTTAAGTTTATTACTGATAGTATCCGAACGGCAATCGTTGAAAGATTCTGCACAATCGCCACCTTGTAGAATAAAGGCCTCACCACGTCCAGCTTTGGCAATCGCTTTTTTCAAATTTTTCACTTCACCGCTGGTAACGAGGGGTGGTAATAGGCTCAATTGTGCTACTACTTTATCCAACTGTTCTTGATCAGAGTAAGTAGCCGCTTGAAGGTACGAAAATTTCTGCCAGGACTCAGGCGACCATTCTTTCATAAAAAATCCGGATGATTGATTTGATCTCCAAGTATGGAATAAATGAACAGCTACTGCAAGTATATGAATGATCTAACCGTACGAATGAGCTAATCGTACGAATGAGCTAACCGAGCCGCGACCGTCAGGGAGCGGAGCCCTCCTTTCCCTACGTTCCGCGGCCGAAGGTCCGCGGAATCCAGCTCCGATCTCAATCACAGATCGCCTGGATTCCGCGGACCTTCGGCCGCGGAACGTAGGGGCTCCGCTCCCTGGCGGTCGCGGCTCGGTTAGCTCGTTAGAATGAATAGATTGTTCATATTCGGGTTACTAAACAAAATCCAATAAATTTAACAAATTTAGGCTTGAAATTCCCGCATCTGCCCCAATGTAACAAAGAGGTTAGCGAGGAGACATTTTTAATGAGTAAACACAACGATAAAAACTGGCAAAAATTTAAAGAAGAAAACCAACTTAATGAAGAAGAGCTTATTGCAGGGCAATCTGAAGAATCTACTGATCCGGAGTCTTTTGATTTTGACGAACCCTCGTATCTAGCGTTGGAAGAAAAACTAAAAATAGCCGAGCAAACAGCGCAAGAAAACTGGGAAAAAGCAGTTCGCGCCCAAGCTGAATTAGATAATGTACGCCGCCGGGCAGAGCGTGAAGTCGCGAATGCGCATCGTTACGGCTTAGAGAAACTACTAACTTCTTTATTGCCCATTGTAGACAGTTTAGAGCAAGCTTTACAGACTGCTGCTAAAGAATCAAACGCTGCAATGCTCGAAGGTTTAGAGTTAACAATGAAGCTTTTTACCGATGTTTTGCAAAAGTTTGATGTCGAACAAATTGACCCTCTAGGTGATGTCTTTGATCCTCAACTTCATGAGGCTATGACTATACAAGAAGCACCTGATGCTCCACCCAATAGCGTCCTGGCAGTTTTCCAAAAAGGGTACAAATTAAATGATAGGCTAATTCGTCCAGCACGAGTAATTGTATCTAAAAAATAAATAGCGGATTTTTTTAAGAATATGGCTTGAATTTAACGATACAAGCCCCACATAAACATTATGCAGTAAAAATTATTAATTTGGAGCAAGAATAGAATGGCTAAAATTATAGGAATTGACTTGGGTACCACGAACTCATGTGTTGCTGTAATGGAAGGTGGTGCACCTAAAGTAATCGAAAACAGTGAAGGTTTACGAACTACACCTTCCATTGTTGCTTTTACAGACGACAATGAGGTTTTAGTTGGTCAAGCAGCAAAAAGACAATCGGTTACTAACCCTGAAAAGACCCTTTTTGCCATCAAACGTCTAATCGGTCGTAAATTTGATGACGGCGTTGTTCAAAAAGACATTAAAATGGTTCCTTACAAAATTGTCAAAGCTGACAACGGCGATGCTTGGGTTCGTGTAAAAGACCAGGAAAAAGCGCCTCCTCAAATATCAGCTGAAGTATTACGTAAAATGAAAAAGACAGCTGAAGATTATTTAGGCGAAGAAGTGAAGGAAGCGGTTATTACTGTTCCTGCTTATTTCAATGATTCGCAACGTCAAGCCACTAAAGACGCTGGTCGTATTGCTGGACTTGAAGTTAAACGTATTATCAACGAACCAACTGCTGCGGCTCTTGCCTATGGTATGGACAAAAAACGCGGTGACTCAGTTATTGCAGTCTATGACCTTGGTGGTGGTACCTTCGATATTTCCATTATTGAAATAGCTGAAGTAGATGGCGAGCACCAATTCGAAGTATTAGCTACTAATGGTGATACATTCTTGGGTGGGGAAGACTTCGACTTAGCTTTAATTGATTATCTCGCAGCCGAGTTCAAAAAAGACTCTGGAATTGATTTACACAATGATCCACTAGCACTTCAACGTTTGAAAGAAGCCGCTGAGAAAGCAAAGATTGAATTATCTTCTGCACAACAAACGGACGTTAACTTACCTTATATTACTGCTGATGCTTCTGGTCCTAAGCACTTAAACATCAAATTAACTCGTGCGAAGCTTGAGTCTTTAGTTGAGAAATTAGTAGAGCGTACTGTTGAGCCTTGTAAAACAGCTTTGAAAGATGCTGGACTAACTATTGGACAGATCAACGATGTTATTTTAGTAGGTGGTCAGACCCGTATGCCTTTAGTACAAAAAACCGTAGAAGAGTTTTTTGGTAAAGAGCCACGTAAAGACGTGAACCCTGATGAAGCGGTAGCTGTAGGTGCTGCAATTCAAGCTGCTGTATTATCTGGTGAAGTGAAAGACATTCTTCTCCTTGACGTAACTCCACTGTCCTTAGGTATTGAAACTATGGGCGGCGTGATGACTAAACTGATAGAGAAAAATACTACTATCCCAACAAAAGCGAATCAGGTTTTCTCAACTGCTGATGACAATCAAAATGCGGTAACCGTGCATGTTCTGCAAGGGGAACGAAATCAAGCTTCTGCTAACAAGTCTTTAGGACGTTTTGACTTAGGTGATATTCCTTCTGCACCACGAGGAGTACCTCAAATTGAAGTAACTTTTGACATCGATGCCAACGGTATATTAAACGTATCCGCTAAAGACAAAGCTACCGGTAAAGCACAATCTATCGTCATTAAAGCATCAAGTGGTTTAAGTGATGAAGAAGTTGAAGCGATGGTGAAAGATGCGCAAGCCCATGCAGAAGAAGACAAGAAATTTAAAGAAATGGCAGAGCTTCGCAACCAAGCCGATGGCTTGATTCATAGCTGTGAAAAGTCACTTAAAGATCTTGAGGGCGAGATAGCTGAAGATGAAAAAGCTAGCATTGAGAAAGCAATAACTGAACTCAAAGAAGCCATCCAAGGTGCTGATAAGCCGCAAATTGAAGACAAGATAAAAGTCTTAACGGATGCTTCAGCCAAAATGGCAGAACGTGTCTATGCTAAAAAATCAACAGACGGCCAAGCTCAGCAAGAAGCACCTCAAGAAAATGATTCTGCAAAACCAGAAGATGGTGTTGTAGACGCAGAGTTTGAAGAAGTTAAAGAAGACAAAAATTAATTAAACGTATTCACCACGTCCCGTGGCTCCGTTCTCTCCGTTCCGCGGCCGAAGGTCCGCGCAATCCAGGCGATCTCAATCAAAGATCTCTGGATTCCGCGGACCTTCGGCCGCGGAACGTCGGGAAAGGGACCACGGGACGTAGTGACGTGTAGGTTGGGTCATGACCAACCTACAAAATTTTTTACATCAACCTAAATTATTGTGAGTAGTTATGGAACAGCGGGATTTTTATGAGCTTTTAGAAGTAAGCAAAAACGCAAGCGATGCCGATATTAAGAAAGCCTATCGTAAGCTAGCGATGAAATACCACCCTGATCGTAATCCCGATGATTCCACTGCGGAAGAGAAATTCAAAGAAATTCAAAACGCATATGCCATCCTATCCGATCCTCAAAAACGCTCTGCCTATGATCAATTCGGTCATGCAGGTGTTGATGCCTCCCGTGGTGGTGGTCCTGGAGGTTTTGGCGGTTTCGGTGATGTCTTTGAGGACATCTTTGAAAATATTTTCTCCGGAGGCAGAGGTCAAGGTCGTCAGTCACGTGGCCAACGTGGCTCAGACTTGCAATTTAATATTCAATTAACGCTAGAAGAGGCCGCTACTGGTAAAGAAGTTGAAATATCAGTACCACGTCAAGGTGCCTGCAAAACCTGTGAAGGCTCAGGATCCAAAAAAGGCTCCAATCCAAAATCCTGTGAAACTTGCAATGGCATAGGCCAAGTCAGGATACAACAGGGTTTTTTCTCTATCCAACAAACATGCCCCAGCTGCCATGGTGAAGGCAAAGTGATAACTGATCCTTGTAATGACTGCCATGGCCATGGACGAGTGAGAGAAACGAAAAAACTCAACGTTAAAATTCCAGCTGGAGTTGATAATGGCGACAGAGTGCGACTCAGTGAAGAAGGTGAGGCTGGTGTTCATGGTGGTGGACCTGGTGATCTCTACGTACAAGTGAATGTTAAAAAACATGCCATTTTCGAACGTCAGGATAATGATTTGCATTGCGAAGTGCCAATCAGCTTTATTACTGCAACTTTAGGTGGATCAATTGAAGTCCCGACTCTCGAAGGTCGAGTGACTCTTAAAATTCCTGATGAAACCCAAACCGGTAAAGTCTTTCGCCTCCGGGGCAAAGGTATGAAATCAGTGCGAGGATATGCTCAAGGTGATTTACTGTGCAAGGTAGTCGTTGAAACACCGGTAAATTTGTCTGCTGAGCAGAAAGAACTATTAGCCCAATTACAAAACTCGCTTGAAGGCGGTAAAGCTAATCATTCTCCGCGTTCTAGCTCATGGTTTGCTGGAGTGAAAAAATTCTTCGAAGACATGAAATTTTAGGCTAAGTGCGCTACAATAACAGCACTTTTTTGGACTGATATTGTAGCTTTAGACTACAGCGTAACTATGAGAGCGCCGTTATGACTAATACCCCAGCAATACTTGTGCTTGCCGATGGCACTATCTTTCACGGTATATCGGTAGGCGCTGAGGGTGATAGTGTAGGTGAACTTGTCTTCAACACCTCCATGACTGGCTATCAAGAAATGCTGACTGACCCGTCCTATACCCGCCAAATTGTTACTTTAACCAGTGCTCACATTGGTAATACGGGATGCAACTCAGAAGACATGGAATCTAACCGAATCTGGGCTGCTGGTTTAGTCATGCGCGATTGTTCAATAGTCCACAGTAATTATAGGGCAGAACAATCACTACCCGAATGGCTTAAAAAAAATGGTGTAGTGGCAATCGCAGGTGTTGATACACGCGATATTACTTTAAAATTGAGAGAGCAGGGCGCAATTGGCGCCTGTATTAGTACTAATGCTGCAGAGCCTGAAAAAGCCCTCAAGAAAGCGAAAGCTTTCGCCGGTTTGCAGGGTGTTGATTTAGCACTTGAAGTTTCAAGACAAACTTCTGAGCGCTGGCATGACGGACAAGGCGAATGGGCAACAAGTACCCATGCACATCAATTTCACGTTGTTGCCTATGATTTCGGCGTAAAAAATACCATTTTACGCATATTGCATGATAAAGGATGTCATCTTACTGTAGTTCCTGCTCAGACACCTGCTGAAGAAGTGTTGGCAATGAATCCTAATGGGGTCTTTTTATCAAACGGTCCTGGAGATCCCCAGGCTTGTGATTATGCAATTACAGCTACCAAAGAGTTTTTGAAAAATAGCCTGCCAATTTTTGGAATCTGTTTAGGCTTCCAAATACTTGCCTTGGCCAGTGGGGGCAAAACAGTAAAAATGAAATTTGGTCACCATGGCGCCAATCATCCCGTTATCGAAACAAAGGGTTCAAAAAGAGTTTTTATTACTAGTCAAAATCATGGTTTCGCAGTTGACGAAAGTACTTTGCCTGATTGTCTTGAAGTGACACACCGGTCACTCTTCGATGACAGTTTGCAAGGGATAAGACATAAGAAGAAACCAGCCTTTGGTTTTCAAGGCCATCCCGAATCAAGTCCAGGACCTCATGATATCGAAGTGTTGTTCGATGAATTTATCAAATTAATGAAGTAGCTGTAGCTGCAGGAAAAGGGGTACACAATGAATGAATGCCACGTATTTACTTCAGAATCTGTTTCTGAAGGACATCCTGATAAAATAGCAGATCAAATTTCTGATGCTATTTTAGATGCCATACTCGAGCAAGATCCCAAAGCTCGTGTTGCTTGCGAAGTGTTTGTAAAAACTGGAATGGTGATGGTTGGTGGGGAAATTACCACTAAAGCCTGGGTAGATGTAGAGGAAATTACACGCCATGTTATTAGAGACATTGGCTACAATAGCTCGCAAATGGGATTCGATTGGGAATCGTGCGCAGTACTTTCTGCTATTGGAAAACAATCTCCTGATATAGCACAAGGGGTAGATAATCAAACTACTAAAATTCTAGGTGCAGGTGATCAGGGGCTGATGTTTGGCTATGCTAGCCGTGAAACGGATGTGTATATGCCAGCGCCTATTGCTTATGCCCATCGATTAATGGAAGAGCAAGCGCGTCTGCGTAAATCAGGTAATTATCCCTGGCTGCGTCCCGATGCTAAATGTCAATTAACTCTGAAATACGATAACGGTATGCCAGTAGAGGTAGATACGGTTGTATTCTCTACACAACATGCTCCAGACATTGAACATAGTGATCTAGTTGAAGCAGTACGTGAAGACATTATTAAAAAAATTCTGCCTGAACAGTGGTTAACTGATCGAACACGTTATTTTATTAATCCAACAGGTCGTTTCGTTATTGGTGGACCTTTGGGCGATTGTGGTTTGACCGGTCGTAAAATAATTGTCGACACATATGGTGGTATGGCACGTCATGGTGGTGGTTGCTTCTCAGGCAAAGATCCTTCTAAAGTCGATAGATCTGCAGCCTATGCTGCAAGACACGTTGCAAAAAATATCGTTGCTGCAGGATTAGCTGACAAGTGTGAGTTGCAAGTCTCCTATGCAATTGGCATTGCAGAACCTACTTCCATTTTTGTTGAAACATTTGGCACTGGTCGACTTAAAAACAGCGAAATTATTGATTTGATTCATAATCATTTTGATCTAACCCCACAAGGGATTATTGATCACCATGATTTGCTTCGCCCGATTTACAAGCAAACTGCTAGTTATGGACATTACGGACGCGAAGGCTTCCCTTGGGAGCGCTTAGATAAAGTCGCGGAACTCAGTAAAGCATTATAAAAGGATAAAAAATGGAATTAATGAGTGAAAGGACAATAACAATGAAAACTGAAGATTATAAAGTATCTGATATGTCGCTCGCGAGTTGGGGCAGAAAGGAAATAGCGATAGCTGAAACAGAAATGCCGGGCCTTATGGCACTTAGAGAAGAGTTTGGCTCTTCTCAACCCCTAAAGGGTGCTCGTATTGCTGGCTGTCTACATATGACTATTCAGACTGCGGTTTTGATCGAAACCTTAATTGCTCTTGGTGCTGATGTACGTTGGTCTTCTTGTAATATCTTTTCAACCCAAGATCATGCTGCAGCTGCAATAGCTGCTGCGGGTATTCCAGTTTTTGCTTGGAAGGGCGAAACAGAAGGCGAGTACTGGTGGTGTGTTGAGCAAACCTTACGTGGCCCTAAGGGTTGGACCCCTAATCTATTATTAGATGATGGCGGTGATCTAACCCAGATTATCCATGAAAAATACCCTGAATTGTTAGATGATATCAAAGGGGTGTCTGAAGAAACGACTACTGGTGTTGCCCGTCTTTATGATATGGCAAAGCAGGGGCTTTTGAAGATGCCAGCGATTAACGTTAACGACGCTGTTACTAAATCGAAGTTTGATAATTTATACGGTTGCAGAGAGTCTTTACTAGACGGACTGAAACGTGCAACCGATGTAATGATTGCCGGTAAGGTCGCTTTGATTTTAGGCTATGGAGATGTAGGTAAAGGTTGTGCGCAAGCTTTGCGTGGTCAGGGTGCATCTGTACTAATTGCTGAGATTGATCCAATTTGTGCGCTTCAAGCTGCTATGGAAGGGTACCGTGTGGTGACTTTGGATGATGTGGCTGAGCAAATTGATATTATAGTGACTGCTACTGGCAATTTCCATGTCGTAACTCATGATCATATGAAACGTATGCGTAACCAGGCTATTCTTTGTAACATCGGACATTTTGATTCAGAAATCGATATTCAAAGTTTGCGTCAATACACTTGGGAAAACATAAAGCCTCAAGTGGATCATGTTATTTTCCCCGATGGTAAACGTATTATTATTTTAGCGGAAGGGCGTTTGGTGAATCTAGGTTGTGCTACCGGTCATCCTAGTTTTGTTATGTCAGCCTCGTTTACAAACCAGGTTCTTGCGCAGATTGAATTGTTTCAACATGCCAAGCAATATAAAAATCAGGTTTATGTACTTCCGAAATTATTGGATGAAAAGGTAGCGCGCTTACACCTTGGGCGAATCGGTGCGAAATTGACGGTCTTGAGTGATGAACAGGCGCAGTACTTGGGGGTTGCACAGCAGGGACCTTATAAGCCTGAGCATTATCGGTATTAGAAACCACACTACGTTTCGCGGCCGAAGGTCCGCGGAATCCAGGCGATCTACGATTGAGATCGGAGCTGGATACCGCGGACCTTCGGCCGCGGTAAGTAGGAAGGAGCAGATAACTAGGCGTTACCTTTCAGTAAACGCATTCTCACGAGCCTTCATCAATGGCTTCAACAAGTAATGTAGAATAGTCTTTTTACCCGTTAACACTTCCATTGTAGCCGTCATGCCGGGGATGATATAAAGTGAATGGCCTTTATTTCCTAAATAATTCTTTTGAGTTCTGACTCGAATCAAGAAATAACTTGCACCTTTTTCATCGGTTAGGGTATCCGCGCTGATTCCTTCTACGGTTCCTTTCAAACCACCATAAATGGAAAAATCATAAGCAGCAATTTTAATCATTGCTGGCTGACCCATATGTATAAAACCGATATCTTTTGGTAAGACTTTTGCTTCGATCAACAGGGTGTCTTCCATTGGAACGATTTCCATAATATCTGCGCCCGGTTGACTAACCCCGCCTACCGTGGTTATTTTAATTTGTTTCACAATCCCTTTGACCGGTGACTCAATAACCGTACGATTTAAGCGGTCTAAATTAGCTAAAGCAGATTGACTACTCGTGTTATATAACGAATTAGCGTCGTTTAACTCAGTCAGTGATTTACTATTAAAATCATCTATTTGTCCTTGAATCTGGCTCATGTCGCGATTCAAATGAATCAGTTCAATTTGTGATACTGCCCCTTTAGCAACTAAAGGAGAGGTCATATTAAGCTCTTTTAGTACTAAATCCAGATTTTTTTTAAGTTGCTCCACTTGCGCTTTGCGACTGGCAAAAAGGGCTAGTTCATTGGCCGCTACGTCAGGCATTGCTTTAATCAGTTCAGGATCGAGTTTAAAATCAGTCTTATTCATTTCTGCTGTTAATCGGGCAATTTTAATTTTTAAGGCCAAACTTTTTAAGCGATCTTCATCGTAGGAGGTTTGAAATCTAGTCGCATCTAATTTTACCAATTTCTGACCCTTCTGGACTATCTGACCTTCTTTCACATAGATTTTCTCAATTATCCCTCCCTCCAAGTTCTGAATCACTTGGATTTGACTGGAAGGAATCACTTTACCTTCACCGCGTGTAACCTCATCAACCACAGTAAAATTAGCCCAAAGACCACCTAGGATAATAAAAGCCGCAGTAATCCACAAAATCAAGTGAGTGGATTTCTTGGGATTTTGCAGTGTTTTGACACTGCTATCATCTAAAAAATTATCCTTAGACATACTTAATTCCTTATACCTTTTGGTCAACTGGTGGTGCTTTAACTTTCCCCTCTGCTAAGGCTTGTAGTACCGATTCTTTAGGCCCTGCGGCTACAATCACACCATTATCAACAACAATCAAACGATTCACCAACGAAAGCAAGGACATTTTATGGGTAACGAGAATAAGCGTTTTACTCTTTAAATAAGCTGTCAAATTAGTTTTGAGCAAAATCTCAGTAGTATCGTCCATGGAATTAGTGGGTTCATCCAATAGAAGGATAGGGGGATCTAGTAAAAGGGCGCGTGAAATGGCAATACTTTGACGTTGACCGCCTGACAAATTAAATCCACGCTCACCTACTTGCAGATCATAGCCTTGAGGATGTTTAGAAATAAACTTATCAAGCCCGGATAATTCAGCAGCTTTTAAAATAGTTTGGTTATCCACATGCGGCGCACCGAACGCGATATTGTCTTTTACGCTACCATAAAAGAGTGCGATGTCTTGGGGGACATAGCCTATTTGACGTCTTAAAATCGTTGTATCTATCTGACTATAGTCTTTACCATCAATAAGTACTGTACCACCTGATGGTTGGTAGAGATTAAGAATGATTTTAGCAATAGTACTTTTACCCGAACCAATGCGTCCAATAATACCCACTTTGTCGCCTTGATTAATTTTAAACGACACTTTGTGTAGGGCGGGTAGTAGTTGTTGTGGGTAAACAAAATCCACATTTTTAAATTCAATATTACCGAGTAGTTTTTGCTGGTGAAGATGTGCTTTGTGGGGTGGATTTTCTACCGGTAAATTCATGATCATTTCTAGAGCGCGTAGCGCTGATATTGCTTGATGATAACGAGTTAATAGTCCGGCAATTTGGCCCATTGGTGCTATGGCACGACTTGCTAACATGGAAGAAGCTACCAATCCCCCTGTTGTTAATACGTTGTCGTGAATCATGTACACACCATAAATAACTACCAAAACATAGGTTAATTGTTGGATAAAATAGGTGTAATTTATGTTTAAATTCGCATAAAAACGTAATTTAATCCCATTTTTGGAGGCTAAAGCGACAACATGTTCGTAGCGCTGTTGAATCGGGCCTTCACCGCAACCAGTTTTAACACTTTCAATATTACCTAGTGTTTCGATAAGGGTCGCTTGCTTTTCTGCCGCATGTTTTTGTGATTCTTCGGTTAGGTTTTTCAAGGGTATTTGAATTAAAAATCCTACTAGCAATGCCAGAGGCATTGCAACCAAGGGGAAGAAAACCAAAGGACCGCCAATGATAGTGATAATTATTAAATAAAGAATAGAGAAGGGGAGATCGACTACTACCGTCATGGTAGTAGAGGTGATGAATTCACGGAAAACTTCAAAGCTATGGACCGTAGTTACGAAACTACCTACGGAGCGCGGACGTGCGTCCATTTTTATACCTAGTACTTGCTCGAAGATTGATGCTGAGAGTTTAAGATCCACGTTCTTAGCTGCCATATCCACAAAGTGAGCGCGAAGAGAGCGTAATATTACGTCGAAAGCAAAAACGATAAATACGCCTGAGGAGAGTACCCACAGGGTAGTCACTGCGAAATTGGGGACTACTCGGTCATAGACGTTCATCACGAAGAGTGGTACTACCATGGCAAAAACGTTAACTAATAGAGAGGCCAGTATCACTTCACTGTAGATAGGCCAAGCTTTTAACATGACACTCCAGAACCAATGCTTAGGTGTCGGAGCCAAGGATTCGGCACTACGAGTGGAGAATTGGAAGCTTGGACGAATAAAAATCGTATAACCGGTGTACATTTTTTTGAGAGTGGTGAATTTTACCTCATTCACACCAGAACCAATTTCTGGTTGGATGATTTGTGCATCACCTTGAGGATTGATATCGAGTAAAATACAGGCCTTTTGTCCGCCTAACAGAAGAATCGCTGGGAGTACGGTATTGTCCAGATCGTTGAGTTCGCGTTTAGCAATCTGAGCAGAGTAGTCGGCTCGTTCCGCTGCGCGGATGAATAAATTTGGTGTTAGATGGTTGTTTATAACAGGTAACCCGGCAGTTAAGGCTGAGGCTGTCAAAGGCTTATGGAAAATCTTCGTGCACAGCATTAAACACGCTAGCAACGGATCTTCAGGTAAGGCTTCAGAAAGGTCGACTTCCCAATCATTCGGTATGATTTTTTCGTCCATCTGTCACTAAGTCCTTTATAATTAATTATTTTTCAAGTCTTTAGCACCATGGGAGCATACGAATCCCTCTCTTTTTTAAAGTATAGGATATTTTTCAAGTAAAGCCAGTCGTACGTTGTGGGTAATAAATCAAAAGTGTAGCCCGGATGCAGCGCAGCGTAATCCGGGTTTTCCTTAGCATAGGAGTTGGTATTGAGAACGGTATACGTTAAAGAACCCCGGATTACGCTGTCGCTGCATCCAGGCTACATGTAATATACAGGACAAATCAAACAGCGTAGCCTGGATGCAGCGCTAGCGAAATCCGGGTTTTCCTTAACAAAAAGGGAGCATCGCTGCTCCCTTTTTAATTCTGATTACCGTCTAGCCTGAAGTCAATATGGCTTGTGCGGTTAAGAGATTTTGGATAATGGTTTGATCTGAACCTGTAAGTGTTACACCTTGTAGCAGTATCAGCTGTTGCGCAGCTGTTGCTCCGCCGTCAGTGTGTACTGTTACTGTGGTGTCACTTCCACTCGTACTAAAGTCCAGGTACGCATCGAGGCTTTCTTTTGTTGCATGCTCACCTTTTAACAGGTCGGTTAGGTCAAGCTTATCACCTTGTCCAATATTAAAGTCGGTGATTGTGTCCTTGATTGAGACTCCAGTTTCATCATCGGCTTGGAAGGCAAATGTATCTGCGCCATTACCACCAGTCATTTTGTCGCTGCCCTTGCCGCCTACTAGCGTATCATTCCCATCAAGGCCACTTAGAATGTCATTACCATCAAGACCTTTAAGGATATTAGCTTGTTGGTTACCAGTAAGAGTATCAATAGCTTTCGAACCTGTTAAATTCTCGATGGAGGTCAGAGTATCTCCTTGCGCATCCCCACCTGTAGCTACACCTGTTTGTAAGGAGACGACAACACCATTAGCGGAATCGATATAGGTAGCCGTATCATTACCATTACCACCATCAAGGTTGTCAGAACCTGCGCCGCCGGCTAGGATGTCATCGCCATCGCCACCTTTTAAGGCATCGTTACCACCAAGTCCAATGAGTATGTCATTGCCATCATTACCTTTAATCGTGTCTGCAGAACCATCACGACCTAGAAGTATTTCGTTTCTGAAGTCGCCGTCAAGGTTAGTATCATTGATTTGCGATCTATCAAGATCAACTTTGGCAGTATCACTCTCAGAGCCGGTAGTATTGGTATAGCCAAAAGGATTAGCGTTACTACCGTCATAGGTTCCATCCTTATCACCACTGCTTGCTTCTTTAAACTCAAGTATCTGAGGAGTCAAGAGCGTTACGGTACCTTCGTTGTTTGGAGCAGTATTAGTCACACTAGTGATTGTACCTACACCCTGACCACCAGTATCGTTGGCTAATAATGCCCAAGTTGGTATATTGATCTTATCTTGGTTAGATTGCTCTGCTTGGTTAGTTAATACCAAGTCATCGCGAACTACCAATGGCATGTCATTTCCAGCAACAGGGATGTTGAAGTTAATTTTTGCAGTACTAGTATCACCGTCATTATCAATCAACACAAACTGAATGTCGCGGTTAATTGAAGCGGTTATGGTCATAGGGGGAGTAAAGATATAAGCTCCAGTATCCATATCCACTTGGAATTTTTCACCCGCAGCATTACCGATTGTGACCGTTAGTACATGCGTATTAGTGTCATATTGAATTGAGTTAGAACCGACAGTTGCACTACCACTCGTAGTGCCATTGTAGTTATAAGTCACACCATTGACGGTTATTGACTTAATATAACCACCATCCGCGCCGAAGCTCGCACCTACGCCATCCAGTAAGGTACCTGAAAGTGGTGCAGAGGTAATGGTTTTCACTAATACATCAGGCAAGTCGTTGATATCATCTACCCCAATGGCCGCATTCTCACCACCCGCAACACCGTTATAGGCTATGGGTTCGAGGTTTGAGATATTTACGTCCACTCCCATACCTAGTGCATAAGAGAGGATTTTCTCACCACCGGCAGCAGGTCCATTAGAGTCTTTTAAGAAGTTTTCCCAATAAGTTTGCTCACCACCTAGAATACCTAAGGAATTAGGATCATTACTAACTTGTGGCCATGATTGACTTACCGTTGGATTACCATCCGACAAGAAGTAAGCCACGTTTTGCGCACCCTCTATACGTCCATCAGATTGGCCAACAATTCCGCTATTAAACGCTGACATTGCAGTGAGCAAAGCGGCGTCATAGTTTGTATATCCATCAGTATCCAGGCTTAATATTGCAGCTTGAGCTTGGTCGACAGTCATCCAACCAGAGCCTATGGCTTGGGCTGAATTACTGAAAGTCACCAATCTAACTTTAACTGCGCCCAACGCTTCGTATTGTTCAAGAAGTTCCAGTGATGAGTTAATTAAAGTATGAATCCCTGCACCACCGTTTTCACCCATACTTCCTGACACGTCAAGAATCATCATGACGTTGGTGTCGCCACCCTCAGAGGCCATTCCAGTCCGAGAAATATTCACAGCACAAGGCACGTCATCAACGATATTGATATAGATTTTTGCTTGCGATGTATTGCCATTGGCATCTTTGACCTCATAGGTAAAGACGTCTTTGTTAGCTTGAGTAGTTATGCCATCATTAGCTGTTGGATTAAGGTAATTTTTGGTTAAAGTGTATTTGTAATTACCGTTCGTTTCTAGTTTGATTTGACCATACAATCCAGTTGGTTGGCTCACAAGAGTATAGGCTAAGGCACCAACCGCACCAGTAGGTGCTGGCAAACTATTGGTAGTAGTCTCTAACGTGCTGTTCGGTAAGCTTCCTGTTACTGTACCGGCTGCTAGGTCTATGCCATCTTTGTTTAAATCTAATGCTTTTTCGTACACAGTAGCATCGCAGTCATCTACAGCGATTATTCCGCTGTTAGTGATTGTAATTTTTAAAGTTGTAGTGGAAATGTCCCCATCACCATCTTTAATACTGTAGACGAAATTATCTACTACTGCAGGTCCAGAGGTAACATTAGGATTCGCTTTATAGGTATAAGAACCGTCAGCATTGAGAGTTAATTTGCCGTAGGTACCGGGTATTTCAACTCCTACTTTAGTACTATCGGCAGGATTAACTGTATTGGAACCAATACTAACACCTACAACGCTACCAGTAGGTGCATAGCCATCAGCACCAGCCTTATCATTAAATAATACGCCATTTGCTGCAACTATGTTGATAGTTGCACCTTCTGTTAAACTGTTGGTATCAGGGTTTGCAATGGGCGCATCATCCACGATATCGATTTTAATTTGGGCAGTAGCGGTGTTGCCTTTAGAGTCTGTCACGGTGTAGGTGAAGACTTCAGCATTATCAGCTGTATTAGCTCCATTGCTATCAGGTGTAGTGTCAACAGGTTTAGTTAATGTGTATTTATAGTTTCCATTTGTATCGATATGTATGGTTCCATAAGTACCAGCCTTATTACCATTACCATCTGTTCCAGCAATGGAGTAAGTGTAAGGGCCGGTGCCACCTATAGCATTGCCAGCAAGGCTATCTAGAGCAGTTTCTAAAGTACTGCTAGCTAAACTACCGGTTATTAGGCCAGCGACTACGTCGCCTGGATCTTTGATGGTATCCATAGCAGATTCATTGACTACCATGCCATCATCACTGGCAGCGAAAACAGTAACGTTGTTAATAGTAATCTTCAACGTTGTGGTTGAGATATCACCATCGCCATCTTTGATGCTGTAGACGAAATTATCTATTACTGCAGGTCCAGATGTAACGTTAGGGTTCGCTTTATAGGTATATGAACCATCTGCATTGAGATGTAATGTACCGTATTGACCAAGTATGTCAGTATTAACTCCAGTATCAACCGCAGTAGTGGTATCATTATTTGCCTTCCTGAAACCTATAACCCCACCACCGGCGGCATAACCATCAGCACCGGCAACATCATTATTTAATACGCCATTGGCAATTGAAACGTTAAGTGTATTGCCTTCGGATACAGAGTTTGTATCTGCATTAGCAATAGGCTTGTCGTCAATAATGTTAATAGTGATGGTGTTTGTTGAGGTATTCGTGCCATCACTTACTTGGTAGGTGAAGGTCTCTGCATTCATAACGGTGTTGGTACCATTACTGTCAGGAACAGTATCTACAGGTTTGGTTAAGGTGTAGGTATAGCTGCCATTGGGATTGAGCGAAATAGTACCATAGTTTCCTTGAGGGTTGCTCAACAAGGTGTAGCTCAAAGGACCATTTCCACCAGTAACATTTAGCGGAACATTGGCCACAGTTTCTGTAGTCAAGTCTGGTAATGAGCCAGTAACGGTGCCGGCGAGTAGGTCTGAGGGGTCTTTGACTGTATCAAGTGCTGCCTCATCCACGGTAGCATTACTAGCCTGTGCTTTTAAGGGCACATCAACATGTAGATTTAAGGTAGCATCTGCAGGGTCACCGTCATTATCGATTAATTGGAATGCAATAGGTCTATCGATTGAGTTTGTGATATTGGCTGGTGGAGTATAGATATAGCTTCCATTATCCATATCAATTTGGAATTTTTCACCAGTTGCAAGTGTAACTGTCAGTTCATGGGTTGTTGTATTAAAGTCATAAGTATTGGTTGTTGGTCCAGCAGAAGTAACATCGATACTTGTGGATCCAGAAGTATTGTACTGGTACTTAACTCCATTGATAGTGACAAAATTAATATGCCCACCATCAGCGCCAAAACTAGCATCAGGATTAGGGTCAGTTATTAAACTACCCACTATGGTTGGAGTTACGACAGTTCCGACTAGAACAGAAGCCAAATCATTAGGATTAGGAACGAGGATGCCATCTTTTTCTGCTGGAGTAACTCCATCATAAGCGATAGGGTCTAGTTTTGGTAGATTAATCCCAACACCTATACCAAGAGCAAAGGAGTTTATTTTTTCACCATCAGTAGTTAAAAATGTTTTCCAAGCAGCTTCTTCACCGGATTGAATCCCATTTTGTGATAGAGAACCAGGTACCGCTTGCCAATCTTCATTTGCTGTAGGGTTACCATCTGATATGAAATACGATACATTCTGTGCTCCTGCAATCTTACCAGTATCCATGAAGGCATCCATTGCATTTATTAAAGCACCATCAAAATTGGTGTTTCCACCGGTAGTCAGACCTTGAATATAGGATTTTGCAGCTCCAATTTCCATCCATTCGTCGCCTTCAATATGGGCAGTAGCACTAAAAGTAACTATCCGTACTCTGATTTCGCCGAGGATATCGTATTGATCCAATAATTTTTGCGCAGCAATTTTTAAATTAGTAATACCTGCACCACCATTAGTACCCATACTTCCTGAAACATCAAGTATTAGCATGACATTGGTATCAATGCCGTTAGCAGCAGTGACCGATTTAGAAATGTCATGTGCTAATGGGATATCATCGTCAACATTAACTTTGAAAGTACCATTGACCGAATCACCATCACGATCAGTTACTTTGTAATTGAAGGTTAATTCGACATTGTTTTCTTGATTTGCGGTTGGGTGCAAGATATTGGCATTTTGTGTAACTGTGTAAGCACCAGTAGTTGTATCCAGTGTAAGAGTAAGCACTTTTACATTGATATTGTTTTGTAACTGAGTCACTTCAAGATTAGTTCCAACCAAATTGTAGGTAAATCCTGCAGGGGCTCCTGTATTAAGCCAGTTAATAGATCCAGCGCCATCAGTGCCAAACGAATGACCTAAAACACCAGGTAGATTCACAGTAAGATCATCTCCACTAGAATCAGTATTATGATTACCTAGAGGATTTAAATCATCATCATCAAGTTTTGCAATGACGTTAGTTGAAACCGAAGGACCATCGTCTTCGAAACTAATGAGTTTACCTAAGTCAAATTTACTGGTGGCCGTATCGTTATCGCCATCAGTTATGGTAGCTGTTAGGTTTAAAACACCGTCTTTAATGCGTTGAACCACAGTACCTAGAGGAGCAGCACCTGATTCATCAGGATTATTAGGGTCATCGTGTTTAATTGCTTTGTATTGGAATACCTCGGTATTTCCATTAGCGTTAATGGTAATTTTAAATACGAGAATAGAACCTGCTTTACCTTCTACTTCAGTGCCTGCAGGATTGACTGACAACAAGATTTTGGTATTGGTAGCCGTATCAAACAAACCTGAATCTACATTGTTTGCAGAAAGGCTTAGTTTATAAGTTAAAGACTTCTGTCCATCTTGACCTGCGTCTGGGTTGACGGCAAATAGATCAGTGGCTACGAGTTTAGCGTAACCAATGTCAGTGAGATCACTGCTAAGCGTTTCGTCACTTTCATTCAATGGACCACCTACAGACTCATCCAGTACTAGAGCAGCTCCAGCTTTAGCTGAAATGCTAATAGTAGGGCCGTCGTCTTCGAACACGATGGCGGAGCCGATAGCTGCTTTATCAGAGGCGACGTCTTTATCGCCATCAGTTACAGTGATGACTGCATTGATTGTAGAGCCCAAATTGACCGATTCATCATAGGAATTGGGTGATGTGGGGTGATGAATAGCTTTGTATTGTGCGACTGTAACGTCTCCAGTAGCTTCATCAATTTTGATTGCAAAAATCACTGGTCCTGAACTGGAGCCAGTGCGACCAGTTATGTCTCCATTCATTTCTTTGTAGAGTGTTATCGCGAGAGGAAGTCCGCTAATATTGGTTGCGCTTAGTCCTGAGTTAGGATTAGCTATTTCTAGACTGTACTTAACTGTCGCTCCAATTTTGTCAGCACCAACACTAGTTCCAGTGTTGCTCAAAATATCTTGATTCGCTAGCTGACCTATTGGAGTACCGTAGCTACCTAAGAATTTATCGGTATTATTTGCCGACATGTCATCTGCCGTAGCATTGGCATCTGGCATTGAAGCAGGAGGAGTTCCTGTTGACTCGTCAAGTCTAATTTTTGTGTTGTCGTTAAGGCAAATTACCGCAACAGGCGTGTCATCATCAGCAGTTATTGTCAGAGCATTTTTAGGTGCAACAACTACGTCTCCGTCTGTATCAGTGGCTTTAATGAAATTGCCTAGTTGAAGAATTATGTCGTCTTCAGTGGTATTCAATAAAGGATTATGATCTAAAGGTTGTTTTAAGGTAAACGTTACCGAATGATCGGCGTTCATTACCAAAGTAAATACTTGAGTACTTCCAGCAGAAGCTGTGAGGGTATTACCAGATACTAAGTATTGCAGAGCAACTCCACCTGATTTTAAGCCTTGGCTAAGTAAATCTGTTATAAGAGCAGAGTCATTGTTTAAGGTGTAGGTGAGATTTGCATCAGCCCCACTTTTAAATAAGGACGCAACATTCGCCGCGCTAATTGTTGTTATATAGCTTGCATTAATATCACCAGGTCCTCCAGGATTACCGCCAGCACCGGGTATTGTATCTTCATCCACAGAAGCAGTAAGGCAAACATCTGTGTTGATTGGAATATCATCGTCAACATTGACTTTGAAAGTACCATTGACCGAATCACCATCACCATCAGTTACTTTGTAATTGAAGGTCAATTCGACATTGTTTTCTTGATTTGCGGTTGGGTGCAAGATATTGGCATTTTGTGTAACGGTGTAAGCGCCAGTACCAGTATTAAGTGTAAGAGTAAGCACTTTAACATTGACATTGTTTTGTAACTGAGTCACTTCAAGAGAATTATTTGCAGCTAAATTGTAGGTAAATCCTGCAGGGGCTCCTGTATTAAGCCAGTTAATAGATCCAGCGCCATCAGTGCCATAATTATGCGCCAACACACCACCAGGTAGGTTAACGGTTGCATCATCACCTGGGGAAGTAGTGTCATGAATACCTGCAGGTAAATCGTCGTCGTCAAGCTTTACGGTGGTATTTGCTGAGACAGAGGGACCATCGTCTTTAATGGAGAAGACGCCAGTACTTAGATCAAGCGTTGCAGATTGGGCATCGCCGTCTGCATCGGTAATCGTGGCTTTAACGCCTAAGGTATTAGCCTCACTGGTCAAGGTGGTGTTTTCATCGATG
>Ga0209174_10000129_pt1 | contig 57186 bp, 53 predicted proteins | sample JI91814BDNA_FD_187505 | JGI IMG/M metagenome (GOLD analysis project Ga0209174, IMG submission 187505) | Wastewater effluent complex algal communities from Wisconsin, to seasonally profile nutrient transformation and Carbon sequestration -... | ecosystem: Engineered > WWTP > Effluent > Algae...
CATTGGTAAGTCTGGAACATTTGCTTCCACTGCCGTTCGTGGAGCTTGCAATTCAGCTACTTGCCAGGTTTACGATTGGACACTAAGAAATTCAGATACAATAGGTTTAAATACTCTTCCCTGTCCGGGGAATACTAGTCAATTACCTGCAACTACGATTACTCATCCTCTCAATGGCGGAGGCTCAGTTACTTTTCTTCGCAATACAGTAGAAATTATTGGCGATGGAATAGGAAATGAAAATGGTTTTTGTGAATCAAACGAAGCCTGTATATTTACGCCCAATGTCGGCGCATACCAAGGACATGGAAATTTAGTTTCTGCTTCTACTACAGTTGCAAATACACCCACCTGTTCTGATATTGGAACAGGTGGCACAATTACAAACGTTACTCTCTATAAGTATGAGAATAACGGGTATTAGTCATAGGTTACTTGATATTCTTACAACTTATATCTTCTGAATTAGAAGACTGAAAGTATAAATCCCCAACGAATTCTTTTGCAGAGTAATCGTATTCGCGCGCGTAACGACCATACATTGCATCGCATGATCCATCTGGATTTTGAATACCGGCTACGACTGCGTAGCCCTTTCCGTAAATCTTACTCCATTTTCCATTCACTTTTTCTCCAAAAATTTCTTCTGCTCCAGAAAGAATTCTAACAAGCTTAACTGTGCAGGGTGGATCAGATTCCTGGCAATATTGAGTTACTTTTTTTGTAACCTGTGGTGCTATTGAAGGATTCGCATTTTTAGTAGGAAATGTTACTTTCGCAAGTCCGCTTTCATTAAGTTTCACAAGTGATTGCGAATACATGGATTTTGAATAATCTTCACATTCAAGAGTGAAACTTGCATTATTTGTTATGTTAGGATTTCTTAAATGATATAAGGCTATTTCATGTTTGCCGGGAGTCAATTTGCTGAGTGTGGTTAAAATGAGTTTTCTAGAATCAAAAGCAAAACTTCCAGGTGTGCTGAATTCATTAGGTTTTTTTTCGATATCTGCGGGTGATGGAATTAATAAATAATCTAATTTTCCTGTTAGCGTTTTTCCTTTTAATAAATTGGCAGGCTTATCGATGTTAATTTCACTTCGATGAGCTTTGATTTCTTCACCGTCTACGTAAATACTAAACCAAATTGGATTATTATCTTCGGCTTCTTTAAATTGAAAATTTGCATAGATAGAATCGGAGCATGAAAAAGAAGTAGAAGCTTGACCTGATGGAATTTTTTTGTATTCAATTAAAACCTGTCCGTATTTTTTAATATCTTCTTCTTTTGACTCGTTAGCCTTTGCAGACTTTACTTCTGCTATTTTTGAAGTGAGTCTTATGGATAATTCCTCACATTTAGTATACAATTCTTTTAATTGAAATGGATTCTTTTCAAATTTTAGATTGGATGATTTTAGTGTATACTCACGTTCAGGACTTTCGCCTGACGCATAAATTTCATCCAGTTCTTTTTTGCATTTACCTACTCTTTCTTTTTCGAATTCTAAATCACTAACCCGTGGACTTTCTTTTCCCAATTCCTCTAATGCCCTATTATAGCTAGCTAGCGCATTATTTATGTTTCCCTCAATTTTTTTGTCGGACTTTGAAGGTTTTTTCTTGGCGGAATCTGTAGCACAGCCCGAACTCATAAAAGCAATGGTTACCATAATAGAAATATATTGTAGTTTCATTTTATCTCCTTTCAATAAAAAACAATCTGCATTTTAATTTGCTGAATTGTAAAGGTAAAAAAAATCAGAATAATTATAGTATTTTTATAACTGGGAAAATATTTTTTGTGAAACTTTTAAATCTTCAACAGGGTAGATAGTTTCAAGGGGACAGTATAATTTATTCAATTCGTTTGAAAGAATATACTGATAGTTTTCTTTTACAAAATCTGTAATGTCTTCAATTTTTAAAATCCAATCTTTTGCATACTTACGAAGAATGTCTCCTTTCATTCCAAGTTGAATTGCACGACGTTCAAGTGGTTTACCATGCGGGTCATGATCTGGATCCCATTGCAATCTAACATCAAAGGATTCCAAATTAGATTTCCATTCTTCTTGTGATGAATACACGAAAGGGGTAAATGAAGAGTAAACCGCATTCTGTAAAATAGAATCAAATCCTTCTCTAGAAATTCGAATCGCAAGAACTCGTTCTTGATCTACTTTTGTAGCCCAGCCCGAGCGATACATCATCCAAAGAAAGTTTGGTTTAATCCAACTCATTCGATTCATACTAAATGGTCCACCAAAGAATTGATTTTTTACTGCGAAGTCTGCAATGTCTTTTCGATAGGCTTGATAAACTACAATGGATGAATTATCAAATTGTGCGAGAATATGTTTTCCTGAAGAAGGCCAAGTTTTTTGTTGTGTTGTATAGCTTTGGGTTTGTAAAGAGATAAAGCTCATTTAATTTCTCCGAACTAATGAAAATTGCCCTTTATCGCGACAGGAATTTGATATATATTCCCCTTCCATTTTATTATTGTTTAGAGAAAATCTATATTCATCAATTAGACAAAACACCCAACCCCTGTTAGGTTTATTTTCTAAGAATTTTTCATCATGTAAAATAATTGAGTTTTCTTTTCTGTAGCCATTAACCGCTCGTTTATTCCAACCACTTCTTGTGCTTGACCATTGTAATACTCCTGTCACTTCGTTGTTTCGATTTATACAAAAACTAAATTCTACTTGCACACTCGGATCATTTCCGCTTGCTGTTCCAATCCATAGCTCACAATTATCTTTGGGCTTTAAAGCTTTCGGTCGAATGTCTGCGGATAAATAAGAGTAGCCTGTGAGTATAAAAAGGAATGCAATTAAAAGTTTATTCATAATCGTTATTGTTTTATAATTTAGCTATTTTAAATTATGCTCAATTTTTCTTTCCATCGCAAAAGTTCCCATGATTGCAGGGACTATTAGTCCAAAGGGAGAATTAGTTGTCGCAGATACATAGGCTGCTGCTACCCAAATAAAAAATGTTCCTTCAGCACTAAAGCTGTTTTCTTCTTCTATTTTAAATTCTAGAAATACTTTGTTGCTCTCGTCAATAGTTAAAGCTCCGCAATTCATTGTAATGAGAGGTGTTTTAATAAGAGCCGATTTTTCCGAGTTTTCACAACTCTTTACTTTATTTTCATATATTTCTCTCGGAGATAAATTTAAAAATGTGTGTTCGCCAGGATAAAACCCAAAAAAAATATTCATCCTGGACATATCTGTAAATAAAAGTGGATAATACTTTGTGTTGTTTATTTCTAAAATCCCATAGTATTTTCCTGCAGGGACATCTATTTTAATTATTCCGTCGAAAGTCTCACCCTCTGCTGAAATCGGAAAGGTTTCTAGTTTGGGATAATCAGCCTTATCCGGTAAACTTGGTTTCAGTTTTAATTTTACTTTTAAAGGTTCAGCCTGTCCTGTTATTTTTATAAAAATTGCATCTTCTATTAATGCCAATTTTTCTTCATTTTTCACTTCTTTTTTTATGAAGGCTGAATTGCAGTTTGAAATAGTGAATATTAGTATGAAGTAAAAAATAATTTTAAACAATTTATTCTTGATCCTGCTTTTCTTTGTGACATTTGCTTTGTATATTTATCATTTCTTCTGTGGTTAATCGAGAATCAAGATATTTAAAATATCGTATTGTATTTAATTTGAATATTTACGCAGTTGCACCTATTTGAGACATATTATAATTTGCCGCATTATCTTTATTCTTTAAGTTGGAATCTTACTTTGTATATACTTCCTATCGGATGACGTTTACTCAGGAGCGCTTCAGCTACGCTTATAGATCCGGTCTTAGCCGCTCTAAGCTAGGAGGCAAGTGCATATTCGACCGGCGATATGAGCGGAGCTAGACCGGAGTTGATGTATCGAATGGCAAAAGAATAGTAAATCGAAACTCTTTATTCATAGTATGTTCTTAAATAATATTTGACCTTATTGTCTAATTATAGAAAAGTATCGAGTCATTCAAGATAGATTGTATGAGAGTGATTTTGATAAGGAAATTAAGAAGAGGAAATTTGTCTAACCTCATTTTTACTAAAAGACTATGAAAGAGAAAGAAACCAAGGATATATTGAGTGATAGTTGGCTTGTTCGTGCGGGTTGTCATTGTTTGCCGTAGGCAATTAGATTATCGTATTAAAGAATGTTTTGGGAAGAGATATATGAGAAAAGGTTTAGAAGTAATTGAAGAGTTAAGTAAATTATATAAAGTGAAGAGTAATTACAATCTAAGAAATGAAGTAGGTATTTATTATTCCAAAAAAAAATATTTAAGCTTTGCATTATTATTTAGCATAGTATTTTTATTTTGCCAGCCTCCTGAATATCCAAGTCCTTGCAGTCAAAAATCAAAAATTTTCCAAGGTTCTCTTTTATTTAAAGCCGCAAGAAACGATAAGCTAGATTTTTGCGGATTGAACCTAAATAGCGAATCAATCACAGGAGCATCATCTGGAATCCAAGCCGTTGCAACCCCTGTGTTTAATCCTATCGCCGGAAATTACAATACCTTTCAAAATTTAACAATTACATCGGCAACCTCAGGTGCAAGTATTTATTTTACTCTTGATGGAAGCACGCCAACTACCAATTCTAACCTATATACTGGAACAACTACTAACCTCTGGGTTATTGCAGGTTTGACTATCAAAGCATTCGCGACAAAATCGGGAATGATAGATAGCGCTGTAGCTACTGCCGACTATTCTTATCTCCCTTTAAAGACTGGGCAAACTTTATGTTACGATGCGTCAACATCGGTAACATGCCCTGGAATTCAAGATGATGGATCTTCTCAAAGAGGATCCGCTCGCGGATATGTAAATAATGGTGACGGAACTGTGACGGACAATGCAACAGGATTAGTATGGCAACGTTGTCCGCTAGGGCTCAGTGGAGCTACATGTTCGACTGGCTCTGAAACAGCTTCTACTTTTGCATCTGGAATTTCAACGTGTACAGGGTTAAGCCTCGCTGGAAAAACATGGAGGTTGCCAACTTACTTTGAATTACAAACTTTGAGCAATTTCTCCTTACTAACACCAGATCCTACTTTTTTTCCCAATGCTAGTTCCTTTTATTGGAGTTCTACAACTGCGACAGTTTTAGGCAATATTCTAAATGCTTATACAATAAATTCAGCAACAGGGAGAACGGATAATGCCACTGCTAAAACAACCACAGGACCCTTTGTTCGTTGCGTTAGTGGACTTCAAAAAAATATTACTCCAAACTTTACGGATAATGGAGACTTTACTATTAAAGACAACATAACAGGTCTTACCTGGCAAAAATGTTCACGAGGTCTAAACAATGACTCTACCTGTTCTGGAACAGCCACTGCTTCTGATTTTTTAGTTGGAATGTCTTATTGTAACTCACTCAGTTTAGCGGGAAAGACTTGGAGGCTTCCAAATGTGAATGAATTATTTAGTATTGTAGATGTGAGTGTTGGAGTACAGCCTCCGATAAACACAACGTTTTTTCCGGGCACTCCTGCTGGTGCAAATTATTGGACTTCTACTACTGTCCAAGGAACTCCAGCAAGTGGATGGCTAGTAAGTTTTAACTCTGGAATCATTATAGACAGTGGGAAAGGCGGTGCGAATTTAATTCGTTGTGTATCAGGACCTTAAATACAATTCACCAATTCCCACTTGACACTACATTCCTCATTCTGCATTACTAATTCCTAATTAGTATGAATGCGCTCGATCTCAGTAAAGTTTCCCTTTTAAAGTTTAATACGTATTATGCGCTATCGATTGGAATTTATTTATTGATTTCTTTTAGTATGGAGCGAAGATTTTTTCCAAATCCAGAATTTGCTTTTACGATGGGAGTATTGATTGGGCTTGTGATTCAATTTATTATTTTGAATTTGAGAATAATTCTTATGCAAAGACAGTTGAAGCATTCAGGAGAAATTCAAATTACTTTTTCTTTTTTGTCCATTTTTATTAATATTATTATCCTTTTGGTTCTTTTGTCTGCTCTCAATAATTTTAGCTTGGTTTTTGGTTTTTTTATTGCGCATAATCTTAATATTTTAAATATTGCCTTTATTACGAATCGTTCAGTTAAGAAAAATGATTAAAAAAATCTTACTTATTCTATTTTCCCTTTGTCTTAGCTTTCCCATTTTTGCAAATGAGAGCGGACATGCATCAGAAGCGTTCGACCTCCCCGGAATCATTGATCATCACCTTTACGACCATGCAGAATTTCCATTGAACTTCGGTGGTGTTAAAGTTTATGAAGGGGACAAGGACTTCGATAAAACTAATCCTGCGATCTTTGAAGAGCATGTCGAAGGCAATGTTACAAAAAGATACCACTTCGTAGGTGGATTCGATATGCATATTACACGTCGTGTTACTATGATGTGGATTGTGACATTCTTTTTGTTGATTACTTTTATTCCTGCTGCTCGTATGATTGCGAACAATCCTTTGAAAGTTCATTCTCGTTTTACCGGTGCAATTGAGACCGTATTAGAGTATCTACGCAAAGAAGTGATTGATCCAAATATGCACGGTCATGGTCATCCATATTATCATTATTTATTTTCATTATTCTTTTTCATTTTGTTTTGTAACCTTTTTGGTCTGATTCCTTCTGTTGGGGAAATCCTTGCAATGGTAACAGGTCAAGATCCTCACCACTCTGTTTTAACTAAGATTTGGAGTGGTATTACTGTGACCGGAGATGTTTCTGTTACTGTAACATTAGCAGGTTCAACTCTCTTTTTAATTTACGGAACTGGGTTCGCCTATCAAGGGATTCGTTTTATTCCTAATTCCGTTCCAAATGGTGTGCCTTGGCCACTTTGGCCCTTATTATGGCCTCTCGAATTTATCATTTCCCCTATCGCGAAAGCATTCGCACTTACTGTGCGTCTTTTAGCAAATATGACTGCTGGTCACGTTGTGATTCTAGCTTTACTTGGGTTCATTTTTGAGTTCCGTTCTTATGCAATTGTTCCTATATCAATTGGTGGGGCAACAGCGATTTATCTCTTGGAGATATTCGTAGCATTTGTTCAGGCGTTTATTTTTACTTTATTGACTTCCCTTTTTGTTGGTTCGTCAATGCATAGGCATTAAGAGTTTTTATTTTAATTTAAAGTTGATTTAAGAGGAGATTTTATATGGATTTTGGTTTAGGATATATTGGTGTTGGAATCGGAGCAGGACTTGCTATTTTAGGCGCAGGTTTAGGTATTGGACGTATCGGTGGTCAAGCTGTTGAAGGTATGAGCCGTCAACCAGAGGCTGCAGGTAAAATTCAAACTGCAATGCTTATTTCTGCTGCATTTATTGAAGGTGCTGCTTTATTCGCATTAGTGATTGCATTCCAAGCTGGCGGTGTTTTAAACAAAGAATTGCCAAATTCATTAAAGGCACATACTGCAGTAGAGCAACCAGCTGCACAACCTAAATAAGTAAGAGGCAATCATTTTGATTTATCTAGCGGCAGGCGGATTACTTGATGCTAATCCAGGTCTTTTAGTTTGGACCATAATTACATTTTTAGTTGTAGTTTTTATCCTCAGAGCATTTGCATGGAATCCTATTCTCCATGCTCTCGATGAGAGAGCGGAGAAGATTCATGGCGATATCGAGAAAGCGGATAAGATTCGCAAAGAGGCAGAAGAATTATTAGCTACTTACAATGCAAAGCTCACCAGTGCAAGGGATGAGGCAATTGGTATTGTAAATGAAGCGAATGCTGATGCTGTCAGACTCAAGGCCAAGACTGTGCAAGAGACCCAAGATGAGATTAAAGCTATCAAAGAGCAATCTCTCAAAGATATCGAACTTGCGAAACTGAAGGCAGTTCAAGAACTCCAAGCGCAAGTTGTAGATCTTTCAGTAATGATTGCAGGGCAGATTTTACAAAAGAAAGTTAGATCAGAAGATCATGCTGAATTTGTAAAAGAAGAAATAGCTAAACTCAAAAATATGAAAGCATAACTATGGATAATATTCACGTTGGTAAAGTCTATGCGGAAGCTCTGCTGGAAATAGCAGCAGAGAAAAAGAATTTTGCTGTCATTGAAGAAGAATTACAGGCAGCTGTCAAAGCTCTCTGTGAGGACAATCAGGTTTGGGAGTTTTTTCTATCTCCCAAAATTTCGAAAGACCAAAAGATTAAAGTGATGGAAACTTCATTAAAGTCTACCTTTTCTGAAACTATAAATTCCCTTTTATTTTTACTTTTGAAAAAAGATCGGATTTTCTTCATCAAAGAAATAGCATTACAATACAGAATAGGAAATGACAAGCTCAATGGTCGGATTCGTGCTTATGTAGAATCTGCTACCAAGCTTACTGATTCACAAGTGAGTGATATTCAGTCAACACTCGCACAACGATACAAAGGTGAATGTATCATAGAAAATATTATAAAGCCGGAACTCATCGGCGGACTGGTTATTCGTTTTAACGATAACCTTATAGATGGCTCAATGAGAAGCCAACTAAACAGTATTAAGAAAAATTTACTCCAGAGCAAATTAGGTGGGGCATACTATGAAAATTAAAACCGAGGAAATTACTTCCTTAATTAAAAAAGAAATACAAAGCTATAAGCAAGACTTAGCAATTGACGAAGTCGGAACCGTAATTGAAATCGGGGACGGTATCGCAAGAGTCTTTGGCTTGAAAAATGTTATGGCTGGTGAGCTTCTTGAGTTTCAAAATGGAGTTCGCGGACAAGCATTTAACTTGGAAGAAAATTCCGTTGGGGTTGTTATTCTTGGTGAATACAAGCACATAGAGGAAGGGTTTACTGTAAAAAGAACTGGTTCCATTTTCTCTGTTCCAGTTGGCGAGGCAATGCTTGGTCGGGTTGTAAATCCATTAGGGGAACCTATCGATGGAAAGGGTCCTATCGTTACTGATAAAGTGAGACCGGTAGAAGTTTTAGCTCCTGGTATTTCTAAACGTTATCCTGTAACCGAGCCTCTTCAAACAGGTGTGAAAGCGATTGACTCAATGATTCCAGTCGGAAGAGGACAACGCGAATTAATCATCGGTGACCGTGGAACTGGAAAAACTACAATTGCTGTAGATACAATCATTAATCAAAAAGGCTCAGGCGTTATCTGCGTTTATGTTGCAATCGGACAAAAAGCTTCTACAGTAGCTGGCGTTGTTCAAAAGCTACAAGACAAAGGAGCTATGGCTTATACAATCGTTGTAAACGCTAGTGCTTCTGATCCAGCACCTTTACAATTTATTGCTCCTTACGCTGGATGCACAATGGCAGAATATTTTATGTATGACCAAGGTAAAGCTTGTCTCATCGTATATGATGATTTAACAAAGCAAGCTGTTGCTTATCGTCAAATGAGCTTACTCCTTCGTCGTCCTCCGGGTCGTGAAGCATATCCTGGAGACGTATTCTACTTACACTCGCGTTTATTAGAGAGAGCTGCTAAGTTAGATCAAAAATATGGTGGCGGGTCTTTAACTGCACTTCCAATCATTGAAACACAGGAAGGGGAAGTTTCGGCTTACATTCCTACTAACGTTATTTCCATTACAGACGGTCAGATTTATTTGCAATCGAATTTATTTGCATCTGGTATTCGACCTGCAGTTGATGTCGGTATTTCCGTTTCCCGCGTGGGTGGTGCTGCTCAAATTAAAGCTATGAAGAAAGTAGCTGGAACTTTGAAATTAGACTTAGCTCAATTTAGAGAGTTAGAAGCGTTTGCTTCGTTAGGAACTGAATTAGATGCAGCTACACAAGCTCAGCTAGACAGAGGAAATCGAATTGTGGAAGTTTTAAAACAACCACAATCAAATCCATTCCCTGTTGAGGAACAAGTCGTAGTTATCTTTGCAGTTACTCGTGGCTTGATGGATAAAATTCCAGTTGCTAAGGTTCGTGCTTTTGAAGTTTACTTATTAGATCACATACGATCTCACCATCCTGAAGTTCTAAATGAGATTCGAGATGAAAAGAATATTAAGGACGAGAGCGTTTTAGCAGAGCGTGTAAAAGAAGTTGTTGCAGACTTCTTAAGAAAATAAAAGGGTCTTAAAGTGGCTTCACCTAGAGAAATTAAAAAAAGAATCGTTTCTGTAACGAACACAAAAAAGATTACTCGGACTATGGAAATGGTAGCGACTGCCAAATCCAAAAAGATGAGTAATCGTGTTAACGCATCTAAACCTTTTTCTGATAAGATCAAAGAGCTAGTTGGCTCTTTGTCTTCTTTATCAAGTAAAGTGGAGAGTCCATTCTTGAGGAAAGAAGAAGTCCCAAGAAAGATTGCCATTTTAGTTGTAACGGCGAACAGAGGCTTATGCGGTGGATACAATAGCAATATATTAAGAATGACAAGAAGTTTTATATCCGAATTAAAAGCAAAAGGCATTGGATATGACTTGTATGTTATTGGAAAAAAAGGAATTTCCTTTTTTAAATTTGCTAAAGAGCCAGTTGTTCAATCATTTATCAATATTGATGACAACTCCGGATACAAAGAAGCTGAGTTTTTTGCTAATTTATTTATGGATGAGTTTGCAGCTAAAAAGATTGACGGCTTAGAAGTTATTTCTACCGTTTATCACTCTTCCGCAGATCAAAGAGCCGAAATCACTAGAGTGCTTCCGATAGAAGAGCCAACTGGCACAAAAGAAGTAAATGATTCAGTTATTTATGAACCAAGTCCAGAAGCAATTCTAAATTCACTTTTACCTCAAGTAATTAAAACAGCTATGTATAAAATGATTCTCGAGGCGGTTTGCTCTGAGCAAATTGCTAGAAGAATTGCAATGAAGTCCGCAACAGATGCGGCAACAGAAATGATTAAAGTATTAGTGCGTGGATACAACCGTGTAAGACAATCTAAGATTACACAAGAGATCTCTGAGATTGTTGCAGGTGCAGATTCACTCAAGTAGAGTTATAGTTTAAGGGAGTATAGTATAAATGAGCAACGTAGGAAAAATTAAACAAATCATCGGTTCGGTTCTCGACATTACTTTTGAGAATGGACATTTACCAGAAATCTTCAATGCCTTAGAAATTGATTTAGAGAAAAACGGGGTAAAAGAAAAAGTTGTAGCCGAAGTGCAACAGCATTTAGGAGACAATACTATAAGAGCGATTGCTCTTTCTTCCACAGATGGAATGGTTAGAGGACTTGCTGTAAAAGATACAGGAGCTTCTATTAGCGTTCCAGTTGGGGATGTAACTCTAGGTCGAATTTTCAACGTTCTCGGTGAGGCAATCGATGAAGGTGCTCCTGTTCAAGTAAAAGAAAGACGCTCAATACATATGTCTTCTCCTCGATATGAAGACTTAAAGCCAAAGACAGAAGTCTTTGAAACTGGAATCAAGGTTATTGATTTATTAGCTCCTTACATCAAGGGTGGTAAAACCGGGTTATTCGGTGGAGCCGGAGTTGGTAAAACTGTATTAATTCAAGAATTAATTAATAATATTGCTAAGCAACATGGTGGATATTCGGTGTTTGCCGGTGTGGGCGAAAGAACTAGAGAGGGAAATGACCTCTGGCGTGAGATGAAAGAATCAGGCGTTATTGATAAAACTGTTCTCGTGTATGGACAAATGAATGAGCCTCCAGGAGCTCGCTTAAGAGTTGCTCTTTCTGCTTTAACAATGGCAGAGCACTTCCGCGATTCTATGAATGCTGATATTCTTTTATTCGTAGATAACATCTTCCGATTCTCTCAAGCTGGATCTGAAGTATCTGCTCTTCTCGGTCGTATGCCTTCTGCCGTAGGATACCAACCTACTCTTTCTACTGAAATGGGTGGTCTACAAGAGCGTATTACTTCTACTCAAAATGGTTCGATTACTTCCGTGCAAGCGATTTACGTTCCTGCTGACGATTTAACTGACCCTGCTCCAGCTACTGCATTTACTCACTTGGATGCTACTACTGTTTTGTCTCGTGCGATTTCTGCTAAAGGTATTTACCCAGCTGTGGATCCTCTTGATTCGACTTCTCGCGTTCTAAATGCAGAGGTATTAGGAGAAGAGCATTACACTGTTGCACGTGAAGTTCAACGTATTCTACAAAGATATAAAGACTTACAAGATATCATTGCTATTCTTGGTATGGACGAATTATCAGAAGATGATAAGATTCTCGTTGGTCGCGCTCGTAAGATTGAAAAATTCCTCTCTCAACCATTCTTCGTTGCGGAAGTATTTACAGGTTCTCCTGGAAAGTATGTGAAACTCGCTGATACAGTTCGCTCTTTCAAAGATTTAATCAGTGGTAAGTATGATGACCTTCCAGAGCAAGCTTTCTACATGGTTGGTTCAATTGATGAAGTTGTTGAAAAGGCTAAAAAGCTAAAGGCATAGAGACATGTCTGATAGTAAATTAACAGTTACAGTTATTTCTCCAGAGAAGCAAATCTTCTCTGGATCTGCTGATTATGTGAATATTCCTGGTAGCGTTGGTTACTTTGGAGTTTTACTAAATCACTCTCCTATCGTTTCTGAGTTAGAAGTTGGAATTTTAGAAATAAAACAAGATGGAAAACTCATTAAAATTGTTGTAGATGGTGGATTCGCTGAAGTCAAAGCAAACCAAATTAAGATTTTAACAAATGGTGGTGACCTTAAAGAGAATATTGATTCTTATAAAGCATCAGCAGATTTGGACAAAGCAATTGCTTCCAACTCAAAAACAAGAGATTTGGACATAAAAAAAGCAAAAGTTAGAGTATTAATTCATAAAACTTAATCCATAGAATCTAATTACTAGCCGAAAATGTAATTTAGGAATAGGTGAATTTTTATTAAAAATAAGTTTCCAATCCTACTATTTGCCTTGATTCTTATCCTTGCAGGAATATATTTGAGGCAAAATAGAAGTTGGGTTAGAGAAATTTATCCTCCTTCTAAAATTCACGTTAAGATTTCTGGAAAGGTAAAAAATCCTGGTATCTATGATATGGAACAGGGAGATCAAGTTAAACTTTTGATCGAAAAAGCAGGCGGCCTGACTAGTAATGTTGACAGTTCCAATATAAATTTAGATACTGAAGTGCTAGATGGTCAGGTTATCAGAATCGAGTAAGGAATAGGAAATGGCGGAAGAGAGTAAACAATCTGGATTAGTAAGCGACCAATCAGAGTCTGGTCGTTCTATTAGCAATGCTTCCCTTGAAGACAGCTTCTCTGACTTAGAAGATTCTCTAGACTTTGATATTTATGTTGAAGATATTCCTTTAATTGCAGAGGATAATAGTGATTTACCTGGAAATGAAACAATTCCTCCGGGACATTTTATTGATCCAAGTTCTGAAAATTCTGGTCCTATTCCTTTAAACCTAAGATCATTCAAAGAATCTGACTCTGATGATTATCCTGAAATTGGCTCTAAACAATTTACAGAAGATGATTTAGATGATATACTTTTAAAAGATAGCAAAACAGAACAATTAGATGAAGATGAATCAATTGCGCTATCTGCTTCCGAATTAGATAATATTACATCGGATAATGATGATTACCTTTATAATGATGAAGACTCTTTTGAAAGTAACTTTCAATCGAGCGGTAAATCAGGATTTTCCGGTGACGAATCTTTTGATGCCGATGATTTGAATGATACCTATGATACAGACATAGGCGATGATGACAATATTACATTAGGTTCAGATGAATTAGATCATATCCTAAATCCAGATGAAAACGAAGAAGAAGACAATGAATTTGATACAAAGTCTTTCTTTGATAGTGAGTCAGAAGAAGAGGATGAGCCCATAGCGCTCTCAACTGAAGAACTAGATAATATCACAAATACTGATGATTCTGTGTCTGATGATTTTGAAACAGATAATTTCATTTCTGAACCACCTGCTGATTTGTTTGATTCAAATGAATCTAGTGATGAAGAAATTGCGCTGTCCGGTGATGAGTTAAGCAATCTTCTAGAAAGCGGAAATATTGACGATGAAGAAATAGAAGAGGAAGGCGAAGCAAAATCCTTTTTTGATTCCGAAGAGGAAGACGAAGAGATTGCACTTTCTGCTGATGAATTAAATAATATTACAAGCACCGAATACGAAGAAGAAGACGGAATTCAAACAGATGATTTAAGCACTGGCATAGAATCTAATGAATACGGCGTTTCTACAGAAAGTGTTTTTGGAGAGACTGAGACCTCAGAAGAAGATGAAGACATATCTCTATCCAGTGATGAATTAGATAATATTCTTGAGTCCAGTGAAGTAGAAGAGGAAGAAGAATTTGATTTGGAAAATGCCAAGTCATTCTTTGATTCAGACGATGAAAATTTAGACGGAGAGGAGGATGAATCCATTTCTCTTTCTCCAGATGAACTTGGAAATATCACTGCGGATCAAGATTTTGAAGTAGAAGATATGGAATCTTCTGAGCCTCTAAGTGCTGAAGAGGATAATTTTGATTTGTCGGACTCTACTCAAGAATTAGAAATGGAGTCTTCTCCAAATTTATTCGAAGAAAATGAAGTAGAAGATGAAGATATTGCACTTTCCGGTGATGAATTAAATAATTTATTAGAAAGTGGTGAAATTGAGACAGAAGAGGCAGAGTCTTTAGGAGACTCTCTCTTTGAAGAAGGTTCTGAAGAAGATGAATCGATTTCTTTATCTCCAGATGAATTAGGAAATATTACAGCAGAAGAAGAATTTGAATTAGATAATTCTACTTCACCAGAATTAACTTCTAGTGAAGAAGATGATTTTGATTTATCAGATTCTACACAAGATTTAGAAATGGAGTCTTCTCCATCTCTTTTTGAAGAAAAAGTAGAAGATGAAGAAATTGCCCTTTCAGGCGATGAGCTAAATAATTTACTTGAAAGTGGTGAGATCGAAACTGAGGAAGCTGAGAGTCTTGGAGATTCTTTCTTTGAAGAAAATGCAGAAGAAGATGAATCCATTTCTTTATCTCCTGACGAATTAGGAAATATCACTGCCGGGGAAGAATTTGAAGTTGAAAACGTCGACACCTCGAGTGCAGCACAAGAGGATAATTTTGATTTGTCGGATACCTCTGATGAAATTGAATTCGATGCTCCTTCCGATTTATTTGGTGAAAATGCAACCGAAGATGAAGAAATAGCTCTTTCTGGAGATGAATTAAATAATCTACTCGAAAGTGGTGAAATTGAAACAGAAGTAGAACCGGGTGAAGTCTCTACACCAGAAGAATTCGACAATCCAATTGATTCCGGAATGGTCATTGGAGATGATGATTTTGTTATTGATGAAGATACTTCTTCTCTTTCAAGTCTTTCTGATTTAGGCTCAGATATTTCTACAGAGGATAATGCAGATTATTCTGATACTATTGATTCTTTTCACTTTGGTAACGTAAAAAAAGAAGAGCTAAAAAAAGTTATATCTTATATGGATGAACTACTTGGAAGTCTCCCTGATTCATACATTAAAGAATTTGCAAGTTCAGAATACTTCGAACTATACAAGAAGATTATGAACGAGTTGGAACTGTAAGAATGAGCTTCATACAAAAAGCGCTTAAATTATTACAAGAATTTCCAAATTTAAAAAACGAATCCTTCCAAGCTACAGATAAAAAAAAAAAGAGTTTTTTGCAGGAAGCAGAAAACTTTTTTAAAAAACTAACCTCCCCTTCCGACCAAGAAGAAATAATAGAATCAGACGATGATTCTATTATTGTTGACCTCGATCAACCTGAACCTCTTGCGATTACAGATGATTTGCCAACGGGCGAACCTATTACAGAAGAAGAACCTGCCTTTGCATCAAATGATTATCCAGATATTGTTTCTTCACCGAGCATTCCAGAAGAATTTAATGAAGAGGACGGAATTGAAGTAGAGCTCGAACCTGAAGAAGATATCCAAATTGAGGCAGAAGAGCAACCAGAGCCTATAGCGGATAACGTTTTTGAAGACTCAGCTGATGAATCCATAGAAGTCTCATCCCTCGATAATTTCGATGAAATTAAACAAGATGAAATAGATGAGTTTTCAGGTAACAAAGAAACTGTTGAATTAGAGGAAGAAGATTTTTCCTCTAACGAAGATGAAGTCATAATAGAGCCTGAGGACTTAGAAGAAGAGGAAGAGAGTGGAGACATTCTAGAAGACTGGGAAAAAGATGCAATAGCAGAAGATATTCCAGATTCTTTTTTAGAGGCAGATACCGATAAGCTGCACGAGGAAGTAGAAGAAGCAGAGAAAATTCTTAGTAGTTTAAATGAAGAAGAGGAGATTTCCGAAGAAGAGCCAATTACTGAAGCGGAAGAGCCTGTTGTTGATGTAAACGTAGAAGCCGCTTTTGAAACAGCAAAGCAATTTAAATCTTCCTATGAAGAAAAATTAGAAAGTTATTTAGTTTTATTTGAAATTACTAAAGAGCTATTAAAATCTAAATCTTTTGATGACTTCTTTGAAAATTTAATGTATTCCATCATTGGTCAAGTTGGTCCGGAGATAATGATCATTTTCTCCTCGAGAGATGGAAACTTTAGCCAGATGAGAATTGTTGCTCATGAAGGAATAGATATCGAACCCGATTATGTAATCAAGAAAGGGGATACTCTCTATTCACTCCTTGAATCAGAAAAAGATGTAGTTTATGCAAGGGATTTATTAGACAAAGATCTCAAAGATAGAGAAAGAGTTTTACTTGCCAATCCACTTACAGAAATTTTAATTCCTATACGTGTGATGGATCAATTTTCCGGTTTCATTGTTGCTGGAAAGATGATAAGCGGAGAGGATTATACTGAAAAAGATTTTGAATTTTTACAAATTCTTGTAGAAGTCTCTGGAAATTTTTTAAGTAAACTATTTGATTCGGAGAATTTGAGTAATGAAGTTTCTGAATTAAATAAAATTATTCATTCTAGTAGTAGCATTACAGATTTTACAGATAAGGTATATACGAGTAAGACGCTCGACGAATTGTATGATGTAATTTCTGACAATCTAATCAACGATTTTAAAGTGTCCAGTTTTACATTTATGATTCTTGATGTGAAAAGTATGGACTATAAAGTATTTGGTTCAAATTTTTTAATGCCAGAGACTTTAGGCAAACTTCGATTAAGCAAAGATTCAAAAATTATAACAATGATCTCGCAAGTAAGCGATGTATATAGAATTGAGAATTTTCAATCCAATGCCGAATTAAGTGCAAATATTTCAGCGCAAGAATTGGCTGCCATGAGTGAATTCACTGTTATCCCCTTGATTAACATTGGAAGAATGGTTGGTCTTTTTATTATTCATAAAGTATCAACTGAATGGAGCCCGGGATTTAAACGAACAATACTTTCTTTGTTTAACATAGTTGCTCCGATTATTGCAAACCTGGTGATGCAAAACGAAAAGGAAAGTCTATTCAGAAATCCCTTTAACCCCCTTCAAGAAACAATTGATAAAGAAATTAAATACTGTGAAGCTAAGAATAAACAATTTACTTTAATTGTTTTAAAGATATTAAATGTGACTCGTATTTTAAATATTCTTGGAATTAATTTCTTCTCTGAATATTCAGATTTTATTTCTAAGAAAATATTTGAAAATGCGAAAGAATCAGACTATATATCTAGAATCGGTCAGGGGAAATTTGCAATTCTCTTAAAAGAAAATAGTAAAGCTGATTCAGAAAGTTTTATTTCAAAAATCAAATCTGAGATTGTATTGTTTCATAATCCTTCTAGAGACTTTAAACTTTCGATTCAGATTTATTCTCTTACTTATCCAGAGCAAGCCAAAGATAAACGAAAGTTTATTGAGATGATGGAAGAAACTTAGGGCAAATTAGAGTTATGCTCTTTAACTCGATAAACTTTTTAGTTTTCTTTTCTGTCTTTTATTTAATCTATACAAAAGTAAATTTAAAAATCCAAAACTGGCTTCTTTTGTTTGGAGGTATTGTCTTTTATTCTTTTTGGAATTACAAGATGACTTTCCTTCTATTGTTTTGTATTTATTTCAACTTCATTGCGGGAATTCAATTAGTAAGGAACCAGGATTTAATTAAGCGAAAGAGAATTTTACTTTTTACGATTGCGTTAAATCTGGGAATCCTTTTTATTTTTAAGTATACAGTTTTTGTGATTCAATCCTTTAACGATATATCTAGATTAGCCAATGGAAGTTTAAAGTTAAGTGTAATAGATATTATCCTGCCGATTGGAATTTCTTTTTATACATTTCATAATATCAGTTATATCTATGATGTGTATAAGGAGAAAATCAAACCGACTCATAACTTGCTGACTTATGCAGTATACGATTTATTTTTTCCCTTACTTCTTTCAGGACCGATTGAGCGGGCAGAAAGATTAATACCGCAGATTGAAAAAGAAAGAGAAATCACAAAAGAAAAATTTCAATCGGGGTTAATTCTTGTTATATGGGGAATCTTTAAAAAAGTATTTGTTTCGGATAATCTGGCTCCCTTTGTGAATATGGCATTGTATCCGGATGAGACAATTCCAAAGGGACTTGTATACTTTGTCGCAGCTGCCTTTGCTTTTCAGGTTTACGCTGATTTTAGCGGGTATACTGACGCAGCACGTGGTATGGCGAGAATGATTGGATTTGAACTTTCGCTTAATTTCAACTTGCCTCTATTTAAAGCTACGAATCCTTCCGAGTTCTGGAAGCGCTGGCATATTTCTCTTTCCACCTGGCTACGGGATTATGTGTATATACCGCTTGGCGGAAATCGAAATGGAATTTTTTATCAGAATGTGAATCTAATGATAGTCTGGATACTAGGTGGACTATGGCACGGGGCTACCTATGGTTACCTTATCTGGGGAATCTATTGTGGCTTACAGGTAGTTATATATAATGTATATGCTGAAATGAAAAATAAACATTTTGCTAATACAAGCCCTGACTCGAATAATAATATAGCAAAAGCAGAAGAAAAAATCATCTCTGTTTATCTACGTCTTCGTGGCAGTATTTTTAACCTTATAAGTATTTTTATCACCTTCATGCTCTTCGGTTTAGGATTACTTTTGTTTCGTGTAGAAAATCCAACACACCTAATGCGGCTAATGGATAATATGGGTGGAATTTATCTAAACTGGGTTTTGATTTGTAAATTTCTATTTTATATTTCTCCTATAATAATTTTAGATAGTCTTCAAGTATGGCACAAGGACTTGGAATATTTTAGTTCTTCTAAAATTCACCCTGCACTTGCCTACGGTATAATGACAGTATTCGCTATTCAGTTTTGCTTATTCTCAGTATTTGAAAGTAAGGAATTTTTCTATTTTCAGTTTTAGCATTCTAATCAAAGAAAAAGATTGCAAACAAGAAAGAAATGATTAACTATGCTCTTATGGGTACCGCGGCTAAGAAATTAATGACGGCATCAGAGTATTTAGAATTCGAAAGAAATTCTTTGGAGAAGCATGAATTCTACATATGATAAGGTAGAATTTGAAACGTTAAATTCTGATGAAAAACTAAAATAAAAAGAAAGTAAAAGCGTTTATAAAATGAGTTTTAAATTAAATCCTATCGGTGTTCATCTGTGCGCTGTGGTGAGCCTGTCGAACCATTCATCGGTGGTAATCTTTATAATTCTCACACTTGCCAATTGCATCTCTCGGCAGATTCCAATTCCGACTGAGCGGCTAATACCAAAAGTCTTTACAAGTAAGAAGTTATCGCAAAAACAAATTCCGTATTTATTATATCAACCGAAGTCCTATTTTACAAATCAGAGAGAAGAGCTTCCGCTTGTTGTATTTTTACATGGACGCGGAGAAAGAGGAAATGATCTGGAAATGCTAAAGCGGCAGGCTCTACCAAAAATCATTGCGGAGGAAAATACTGAGTATCCGTTTCTAATGATTGCACCTCAATTACCTGAATCAGAGGAAGAATGGTATACAAAAGATTTAATGACTTTAATAGAAGAAATTGAATCTGAATATTCTGTCGATGAAGATCGCATCTACCTAACAGGTATTAGCCTCGGAGGAAATGGGGCTTGGAAAGTAGCGACAGACTATCCAAATAAATTTGCTGCTGTGATTCCGATTTCTGGTTGGGGAGATACGTCTAGGATATGTAGACTAAAAAATGAAAATGTCTGGGCGTTTCATGGTGGAAAGGATACTCTCATTTTGCCGGAAAGAACGCTTGAAATAGTGGAACGATTGCAGTATTGTAATTCAACAACCTGGTTTACAATTTATCCAAATGCAAAGCACGATGCCTGGACGGAAACCTATCATAGTGAAAAAGTAATCAATTGGATGCTTGAGCAGAGGAGAAAAAAATCCAAAGAAAAAGAATCAAATAATAAAAAGCCAAAGCATACAAAATCAAATCCCCTTAAAATTTTAGTCATTGGTGATTCGATTGGAATTTCTATTTCATGGGGAATCAATGAATTTGTGCAGGCTAATTATCATTTGACGATGGATAATTTTGCAAAAGTATCAACTGGACTTAGTTATCCCAAGTTTTACAACTGGCCTGAAAAGTTAGATGAGTTTCTTGAAAAAAAGAAATATGATCTCGGTATTGTTTTAATTGGTGCAAATGATCCGCAGATGATGAAGACGGATACAGGTGGTTTTCTTTTTAAAACAGATGAATGGAGAGTTGAATACTTAGAGCGGATTAAAGTTATCGCAGAAAAATTTCGGAAAGCAAAGATGAATCTCTACTGGATAGAGCTTCCTCCTATGGGACCTGCGAAATATCAAAGCGATACGCGCTATATCAATGCCTGTTTTAAGGAAGCAGCAGATTTATATCAATTTACTTTTATATCTATGACAAATGTTTTAGGAAATGAAAAGGGAGAATATGAAAAATACCTCCCTTATAGAGGGAGACGCACTCTAATGCGCGCAGATGATGATATTCATTTAACAGTAGTAGCCGCAAAGATGATGGTGCGAGAAATATTAACGAAAATATTTTCTGACTATGAATTTCCTGATTCAGAATAAAATTGCATTTAGGAGATAAAAATGGAAGAAACAAACCGGATAGATCATGATAAGCTTTGTAAATGGTGTGGAGAGGAACTTAAACAACCTGAAGGAATTTGTCCTAAATGTGATGTAGAGGATAATGGTAATAAGGCGATAAGTAGAACAAGAACTGAAAACAAAGCGAATAATGAATTGTTCGAAAATGTAGTTAACGTTGCACTCGGACCTAAAGGAGAAGGATATGACTGGTTTATTACTCTGCTTCTTTGTTTCTTCGTTGGATTTTTAGGTGTGCATAGATTTTATACTGGAAATACAATGATAGGTGTCGGACAATTGTTGACTTTTGGAGGATGTGGACTTTGGACTATGATTGATTTCTTTTTAATTATAACAAATACATACAAAGATGGAAAAGGAAAACCATTAGTAAGAAGTAATGTAAGAATTCAGAAAAACTAGTAATTAAGGTTTTTTAAAAATCGATTTATGAAAAATGTTCGAAAGAAAATAGTTTTAGTTGGTGGTGGTCAAACACATGCTCCCGTTTTAAAAAAACTAGGCATGTCAAATGTGGATAATACCGATTTGACACTTATCTCCTCACATTCTATTGTTCCCTATTCAGGAATGCTTCCGGGGTATATCGCTGGTAGCTACACAAAAGAGGAATGTTTAATTGACTTAAGACATATTTCCAATTTCTCGGGTGCAATATTTATTCAAGCAAATGTCACCGGACTCGATTTAAGAAATAGGCAGGTTTTATTAGAGAATAGACCTCCAATCCGATACGATTTACTTTCTTTAAATGTTGGAATTATTCCCGACTTAGATTCAATTGTCGGTAAAGAGCATATTGTGGCAATTAAACCTGCCATTTCTTTTTTTACAAGATGGAAATCAATTTTAGAAAAAATCGAAAAAGGGGAATATGGGAAACGATTTCGATTATCAATTCTTGGAGCAGGTGCGGGTGGAATTGAAATTGCATTTAATGCACAAAAACGGCTAATGAGTATTATCCCTGATGTAGAGATCCATATCTTTCAAAGAAGCAAAGAAATTTTACAGGGCTTTAATGATAATTCAAAGGAAAAAATTACTCTTGAATTACAAAAACGAAAAATACATTTACATCTAAATGAAGAAATTCGTAAAGTTTCAGAAGCTCAAAAAGAATATCATTGTATTACAAACCGGGGAAATCAATTTCAATTTGATCTTGTTGTTGGTGCAGTGAAAGCGAGAACGCTTGATTGGATTGAAGAAAGTGAATTATTAAAAGATGAAAATGGATTTATACTTGTAAATGATTCTCTCCAATCTATTTCCCATCCAGATGTATTTGCGGTAGGCGATATAGCTACTATGAAGAATTACCATCGTCCAAAAGCGGGCGTGTTTGCAGTTAGACAAAGTGTTCCACTCTATGAAAACCTGATTCGGTTCATGGAAAGTAAACCTTATATAAAGTATAAGCCTCAGGAAAATTATTTAACTTTGCTAAATCTTGGAGATGGTCGAGCTATTGCTTCAAGAGGAAAATATTCATTAGGCGCAAATAAATGGATATGGAAGTGGAAAGATAGAATTGATACAGGGTTTATGAATAAATTCAGTAATCTTCCTGTTAAGATGAAAACCATTGGAATGAAAAAAGATGACAGTGAATTTCTTTGCAATGGCTGTGGTTCAAAATTGAGTGCAGATATATTAAAAACTGCACTCGATAGACTCGAAGCCTATTTGCCTGCTATTACTAAAAGTAAAAACTCCAAGATGCAGTTTGTAAAAACTGTGGTTGGCTTAAAACAAAGAGAGGATTCTGCGAGAATCAAAATTTCTAGAAAGACTGATTTAATTCAGTCCGTTGATTACTTTAAACCGATAGTGTCGGATTTATTTATATCAGGACAGATTGCTGCAAATCACTGCCTCAATGATCTATATGCAAAAGGGGTATATGCTCATTCTGCGCAGGCAATTATAAACCTGGATGAGAATTCCTCACAGGCTGAAGAGGATTTGTTTCAGATATTAGCAGGAGCTAATTCTGTTTTTGCGCGGGAGGGCGTTGAATTACTTGGCGGGCATACAAGCAATGGAAAAGAATTCGGATTTGGATTTGTTTGCAATGGGTTTCAGGAGAAAGAAAAATTCTATTCAAAGAAGGATGCTGAAGTAGACGATTTACTGATTCTTACAAAGCCAATTGGGGTTGGTCTTGTTTTTGCTGCTGATATGCGAAATAAAATTAGCCCTCTCTCTGTAGATGCGGCTATTCAGTCAATGCTGCAATCAAATTACAATGCGATAGGCGTAATGAAGAAATTTAAAATCCATGCTTGCACGGACGTAACTGGATTTGGACTTGCAGGTCATTTATTTGAGATTGTAAATGCATCGAATCTAATTGCTTTTATTGAACTAAATAAAATTCCGCTTGTATTTGAGCTTAATTCTCTATTAGAAAAAAATCCAGAAATTCAAAGTAGTCTATTTCCCTCGAACTGGAAATCATTTGAGTCTTATTTTGATGGAAATAAAAGCCATCCAACATACCGGGTTTTGTTTGATCCACAAACTTCTGGAGGATTACTGTTTGCTATAAAGCCTATAGACGCAGAAAAATGTGTAACAGAGTTGAAACGAATGGGATATGATGCTGCGATTATTGGAAGTGTTAGTAAATTAGCCCGCGGCAGCGAACCCACCGTTAGGTGTTAAAACTCCCTTTAACAATTGAAATATTATACTTGCATTCTAAATCCATTTAGATAAAAGTTCAGGAAAGGAGTTTGCCTTGTCAAAAAATAGTGAAGCTGTCGTTCAGATTAAAAAAATCAAAGAAGAAATACACAATGGAATTGTTGGACAGGAATCTTTAGTCGATGGACTCATTCTTGGTCTATTAGCAGATGGTCATATTCTAATCGAAGGTGTTCCGGGACTTGCAAAAACCAGGGCTGTCAATCTTCTTGCAAATATTTGTAATGTAGCCTTTAAGCGATTACAGTTTACTCCTGATTTACTCCCGGCGGATATTGTTGGGACTAGAATTTATAACCAGTCAAAGGCAAGCTTTGAAGTCAATAAAGGTCCTATCTTCGCAAACTTTGTATTAGCCGATGAAATCAACCGTGCTCCTGCAAAAGTCCAGTCAGCTCTACTTGAGACAATGCAAGAAAAACAAGTTACCATTGGCGATGAAACATTTCTAGTTCCAAAGCCTTTTTTTGTATTTGCTACAATGAATCCAGTTGAGCAGGAAGGAACTTATTCTCTTCCGGAAGCCCAATTAGATCGATTCTTAATGAAGCTAATCGTGAATTACCCCACAAAAAAAGAAGAAGCAGAAGTTGTGAAGATGGTCATTCAAGAAACAAGACTTCCTGAAGTGCAAAAGCTTATGACTCCAGAAGATATTTTAAATTTACAAAAAATTGCACGCGGAATTTTCATTGAAGATAAAATTGTATCGTATATTACGGAAATCATTCAAGCAACTCGTGACCCAAAAGCTTATGGATTAAACTTAGAAAATGTTATTCAATATGGAGCATCACCTAGAGCGTCTATCGCTCTCGCGTTAGTTGGTCGAGCACGCGCTCTCATGTTTGGTCGTGATTCTGTTCTGCCTGAAGATATTAAAGCAATCGCGCATAACGTTCTTCGTCACAGGATTATCCCTACCTATTATGCTGAGGCGGAAGGAATTAAAACCGAGCAAATTATCAATGAAATTTTATCTAAGGTAAAAGTTCCTTAAACTTTAAGCCCATGTTAGTATCTGATCTTTTAAAAAGAGCCAAAGAACTTGAACTGATTGCCAGGCGAAATGCGCATTCAATTTTAGCTGGCGATTATATTTCGACTATTCCCGGTCGGGGTTTGCAGTTTCACGAGGCTCGAAAGTATGTGTATGGTGAATCCGTTCGTATGATTGACTGGAATATGACAGCTCGTCTCGGGGAGCCTTATGTCAAAACATTCTTGGAAGAAAGAGAGAGAGAAGTATTTATCGCATTAGATGTTAGTCCTTCCATGTTTACAGGCTTTCAAGATAGAACAAAAATCGAGTATGCAGTCGAAGTAGCGGCTACACTTGCTTATTCTTCCATTCAATCAAGAGACAAAGTTGGATACATTGTTTTTAACAACGAAGCAATTGAAGTAGTCAGACCGACTAGCGGAAAATCACAGTTATTCCGTGCAATAAAATCCTTTTTAACTCATTCAGAAACGACACCCAACTCAACTGCGAATTCAGATATTCGAAGTGTGCTTCATGCAATTCAAAAATTTAAAAGAAGCCATTTTATACTTTTTATTATTTCCGATTTTTTAGATCATGATTTACCGGAAGATTTAAAATTTTCACGCATTGAGCATGATATTAATATGCTTCATATTTATGATCCAATTGAATACAAGTTTTCGAATGAAATATTTTTTCCATCTATTTCTCCTGAATTAAACAATGGAAAAAGAAATGCGGGTTTTATTAGTCCGGGTGAGCTTGGAAGCCTTGATGAAATGACTACTTATTTAAAAAATGCTAGCGTCAAATATCGAATATCCGTAAACAGTATTCCTACTTCAGCAGAAGTTGGACCTGCATTGAAAGAATTTTTTCATTTAAAGAAGAGGGTGATTCTTTGATTTTTTTGCTTGCCGAATTACCGAATGGAGTTGCCCCTCCTGTTCATATGTTTGATTGGAGATACAATCAAGAGGTTCGAAATTGGATATTACTTCCGATTCTTTTATTAGCACTTTATTGGTTGTATCGATACTTCAAGAACATGCAAAAAGAAATTCAAAAACGTAAACCAAAACCGCCAGTTCAATCGCCAGAAGTATTAAAGGAAAAGCTCGAGCTAATTCAGAAAAACTATTCTAGTAATTTTCAATACAGAGAAGGATTACATGAATTATCCTCTCTAATGAGAACTCACTTTGAATCTAAAACGGGAATCGAATTGGAAGAAATGACTGCTGAAGAAATTGTTAGTAGACTAAAAGATAAAAAAATTACTAAATTCTTTGTCGAATTAACTAACCTTCAATTTGGAAAAGAAAATCCCATGAAGTCAGAGTTTGATGAAGTATTTACTGAGGCTAAAGTAGCTTCCGGTTTAGAAAGTCATCAAAAAAAGAAAGGAAAATCAAAGAGCACAGAAATTGTGAGGCCAGGTCAATGAGTGATTTTCATTTTTCCTACTCTTTCGTGCTCTGGTTAATTCTATTTATACCCGTATACCTTTACTTTCGATTCGATTTCTTTCGAAAGGCAAATGTATCTTATGCGCCACTTCAATACAAAACACCTGCGAATAAGCGGCGTTATTTTTTTTATACCGAATTGGTTTTAGAAGCTTTACTTTTAGCTACAATTCTTGTTGGAATTGCTGACCCGCACAAAGTATCAGAGCGGAGCATGATCCAGGAAGATGGACTTGATATCGCACTTGTATTAGATGTGTCTGCTAGTATGCAAGCAGCCGATTTTACTCCGAATCGTCTTGAGGCAATGAAAGGAATCGCAAAAGATTTCATAAAGCGCAGTGGTGGAAATCGTATTGGTATATACATATTTGCCCAGGATACATTCACACAGACTCCACTTACAACAGACCATGCCGTTTTATTGGAGTTACTCGATAGTATATCCTTTAAAGTAATTGATCATTCGGAGAGTGGTGGAACTGCGATAGGTGATGCACTTCTTGCAGCGACAGATTCTTTGGAAAAAGCGAAAGTAGAAAAGCGAGACCAGGCAATTATACTCATTACCGATGGAGAAAGTTCTTATGGCGTTGATCCAATATTAGCCGCTAAGTATGTAAAAGACCTTGGAATTAAACTTTATGCAATTGGTTTGGCCGGCGAAGAACCGATAGAGGTTTATGTAGAAGGAAAGCCATACCTGACACCAAGCGGCAAAATACTAGTTACCTCATTAGATGATAAACAACTTAGAAAAGTTGCACAGACTGCGGATGGAAAATTTTATCGTGCCAAGAATGAAAATGTATTGGCTGAAATATTTTCCGAGTTAAGTAATCTTTCGAGAACTCCGCTGGATATTAAGAAAACAAGATTAAAGCATTCTTATGTGCGTTATATTGCCTTTGCTGGAATGCAGATATTTTTTATCTGGATGTTAATTGACGGATTATTTATCAGGAGACCAATGAGATGATTGACTTCGAAAATATAAATCATTTTTATTGGATTTTTCCCTGGATTTTTTTTCTTTTGTATTTATATCGAAAACAATCAAGGGCATTTCTTTGGGTAGAACAAAATATTTCAAAGCGTTTTACAAATTCTATTACAAAGTATAATTCACTACTCAAAATAAAACTTCATTTAGTATTTTTATTTTTTATAGGTTTACTGGCAATAACCGCTGCAACCGGACCTAGAATGGAAGGAATGGTAGAAGATGTTTCTGGAAAGGGTAAAATCATATTAGTCCTAGATGGATCTTTTAGTATGCTTGCGGGAGATACGAGTGCTCATCCAATTACAAAAAAATATCCCGAAGATAGATTTGCTGAGGCACAGATTTTTGCTGAAGAATTGATCGATGCCAATCCAGATTTCGCTTATGGGCTAATTACCTTTAGCGGCAAACCAGCAATACACTCAGTCCCAACAAATGATATTATTTCAATTAAAACTTTTATTCATACACTTCTTGCGCATAGTTTTGAAAGCACAGGCTCTAGTTTTAAATTAGCCCTGCGAGAAATTTTACGGCAAGTTTATGAGACTGAGGGGAATATTCAAGTTATCCTCTTGAGTGATGGAGAAGTTCCAGAAGGAAAAGAAGAAGATATTTCGGAAGAAATTGAATTTTTAAAGCAGAATAAAGTTACAGTTCATACTGTGGGTGTAGGGACAAGTAAAGGTGGGGCTGTGAACTTTTTTGTATCTTATACAGAAGAAGAAAAAAAAGAATTAGAAAATAATTCAACCGATGACTCTACTGGAACAAAGAAAAAAGAAGTCGATCAAAAAATAATTAAAAAGATTGAAACTTATAGACAGGATGAACTCTTAAAGCGTTTAGCAACAGAAACCGGTGGTCATTATGTAGTAATCGAAAAAAGTGAGTGGGTAAATAATCTTAGTCCCTTTATAAAGGAAAAAGGAGCAATTGCAAAATCAAAGATTAAGACTAGTGGCAAAATAGATTTATCCGTTTACTTTCTAATTGCCTTTTTGATAGGATTTCTATTGGATAGTTTTTTACTTTTTAGAAAATAGAACAGAGACATTCAGATGAATATTCTTTTTATTGCAATTGGTGTCTGTGTTTTGGGTTATTTAATTTATGGTTGGGTCGATCATTTTCGTTCGGGTCGATATAAAAATATTTCTACGGAAACTCCTAATAGCCCCAGACTGGAAGATGGGAGGAAGCCCAGACTATCTGAGGTTAATATGGATTTATCTGAAAAAATTCTAAATCATGATTTTGATTCTAACGATAACACTTAAAAAACCTTATACAATTAAAAGGTAGGATAGGCATCCCTGCCTGTCCATTAAATCTATTTGAAAATTCACTTCATTACCAATCTTCTATTCTTAGTATTGAATGGAAAATACTCTAACTCCTAACGTAAAAATTAAAAATGTAATCAAGAAAACAAAGAACACATTCATCCAAAATCCTGCTTTTGCCATTTGCGGAATCTTTACGTAGCCGCTACTGAATACAATTGCGTTAGGCGGTGTGCCAACCGGTAGCATGAAAGCGCAACTAGAAGCAACCGTTGCAGGAATAAGAATTAATCTAGGGTCTACTTCTAATGCTTTAGCAATTCCAAGTCCGATAGGGAGAAATAAAGTAATTGTTGCTGTATTACTTGTAAATTCCGTTAAAAATAAAACAATCGCTGTTACGACAAAGACGACGAGGATAATATTTGTTTGCCCTTCTAGAATTATTTTTGTTTGAATACCCATCCAGTCAGAAAGCCCGCTTCGGTCGACTGCTCCGGCAAGGCTTAGTCCTCCTCCGAATAAAAGTAATACATCCCAGGGAATTGCTTTCATGTCAGACCATTCTAATAAAAAGATTTTCTTCTTCCAATTGACTGGAATTAAAAAAAGTAAAATTCCTCCCGTCATTGCAATGATTCCATCTTTTAAATTATTCTTAACGTATAAATTGCTTTCGTAAGTCCCACGAAGAATCCAGGCGAGTGCAGTTGATACTATTACGAATGCTGTTAATCCTTCGGCTAATGTGAATTTGCCGAGTCTTTTTATTTCTACTTCAATGATTTCTTCTGCTCCATCAATGGCTCCTAGCTTTACTGGAAAAATAATTTTAGTGAGTAAAATAAATGTTACAGGAATTGATATTATAATTAACGTTACACCAAATACCATCCAATTTGCAAAGTTAATGGATTCCAATCCACTTTTATCAAAGAAAGCTTTCATGACAGCGTTAGGAGGTGTTCCGATTAACGTTCCAAGTCCGCCAATGCTAGCTCCATAGGCTATGCTTAACATTAAAGCTACTCCAAAGTTCTCAATGTTTTTCTGATCGGCTTCTGCAACTTTTGATTTTAATAAATCAAGAACTGTAATCGCAATCGGAAGCATCATTATCGTTGTAGATGCGTTACTCGCCCACATACTAATAAAGGCAGTTGCAATTAAAAATCCGAGTAAAATTTGGGAAGGCTTTGTTCCTACAACTTTTATAATACTAAGAGCAACTCTTCGATGCAAGTTCCATTTTTCCATTCCGATTGCTAGGATAAATCCACCGAGGAAAAGATAAATGACTGGATCGGCGTAGGGTGCTAATATTTGTTCTGAAAAATATTTGGATAATTCTGGTTTACCTATTTCTCGTAACGTTTCATTTGCAGTCTTAGGTGCTGTATTAGAAACATTTAATAAATAAAAGAGTGGAATTGGAAGTAAGGAAGTGATTGGAATTGGGGCTGCTTCTGTTACCCACCAAATTGCCATCCACAAACCGCAGGCAGCAACTTTCCAGGCATCGTATGTCATGGCACCTTTGATTCCTTTTTCCACAACAAAAGAAGGAGGAAAAAATAACATTAATAAGAAAAGAATCGGTCCTGTAAAAAATCCAACCTTCTGCCAAATTTTCATTTCTTCTTGACTGTCCTCTATTTGATTCATTGTATCCTCTATTATAGTTTCATTTATTTGCCTAAACTAATTGAGTATGTCTACAGTTAGAAAAGAATTTCTTTAGAGGGAAAATCTTTGTTTAATTTTTAATCACATACCTTTGACAAAAGTAATTTCTGATTCAAATCTAGATAATCTTTTTTAAGGTGCTTTACATCACTTATTGAATTAAATGGAACCATAAATTTCTGGTAACCCTTTAAAAAATTCTATAAATTTTTAACATTGAACTGAGCTAATAAAAAAGAATAATGGTTGATTGGATTCTGATTCAAACTATTTTTACTTATTATGCTTTTAAATAGTTCTCTCCTAAAAAAAATCTTTTCAATTCCTTGCCTTTTTCTTTCTTCTTTAGTTTTCGTAAATTGCGAATACTACAAAGCATATAAATACAATGAGCAGGGAATTCAGGAGTTTAACGAAACGAAACTTTCTGATTCGAGGACTTCATTTCATAAAAGTATTTCTTATTCTTATAAATCGTATATTCCAACTTATAATATTGGCAACACTCTCATGCAAGAGGATGATTTGCCAGCGGCACATGAAAAATTTCAGCAGGCGATAGAAGCAAATCCTGAATTCAAGGAAGCACTCTACAACGATGGGCAAGCTTTATATCTTTGGGGCAAAAAGGAATTATCCCCTGACACCTGTAATATTGAAAGAGCAAGAGTTTTATGGGAGCAAGCAATTAATCGTTTTAAAGAAACAGCAGAATTAGCGAATGCGGGAGATTATAAAAAGCCTTCCCTTGATAACGCAAATTTTATTTCGGATGAAATTTCTAAATTGGAAGATTTAGAAGAAAACAAATGCCAAAATCAAAATGAAAAATCAGAAGAGGAAAAGAAAGATAAATCTGATTCAGATCAAAACGAAGACGGAGAGAATAAAGAAAGTAAAAATAGCCAGGCGAATAACGATGATAAACCAAACAAAGACGGCAAGGATTCGAAGGACAAAGATAAATCTGGCAAAGATGGAAAGGACTCAAAAGACAAAGATAAATCTGGCAAAGATGGAAAGGACTCAAAAGACAAAGATAAATCTGGCAAGGAAGGAAAAGATTCCAAAGATAAAAATGAATCTGGAAAAGACGGAAAAGATTCCAAGGATAAAGATAAATCTGGCAAAGACGGAAAAGATTCAAAAGACAAAGATAAATCCGGCAAAGATGGAAAAGATTCCAAAGATAAAAATGAATCCGACAAAGACGGGAAGGATTCTAAGGACAAAAATGAATCTGGCAAAGACGGAAAAGATTCTAAAGACAAAGATAAATCTGGCAAAGACGGAAAAGATTCCAAGGATAAAGATAAGTCAGGTAAAGATGGAAAGGATTCCAAAGACAAAGATAAATCCGGCAAAGACGGAAAAGACTCAAAAGACAAAAGTGAATCTGGCAAAGATGGAAAAGATTCTAAAGATAAAGATAAATCTGGTAGTGATGGTTCTGATGATGGAGAGGAAAATAATGGAACTGGGGGTAATGGATATTTGCCGGCAAAAGATGGTGGATCTAGAAAGCCAACTCTAACTCCGGATGAACAAAAACGACTTCAAAAAGAAATGGAGCGAATTCAAAAGAGATCGGGAGAAAGTAAAAATCACAAGCGCTCCCGTCACCAACAAGAGAAAAAAAATAAAGACCAGGAAGAATTAGAGCAAGGACTTAAAGATGCTCTCTGGTAGGTTTATTCTTTGGCTCCTGCTTGTTTTAACATTTTAATCATCTCTTCGTTTCTCCAGAGGTTTGCGAGGATAAGAGCTGTAATCCCTGATTTTGTTTTAACATTTACATCTGCACCTTGCTCGATTAGAATTTTTACTACTTCTTCATGATCTGAATCCGCTGCAAAAATGAGTGGAGTCCAGCCTTCTGTTCCATCAGGACGTGTCATGTTTCCTTTCCAATCGTCTTTAGCGTTAATTTCTGCTCCATGGTCAATTAAAAGTTTTACTAATTCTTTTCTTCCTCGAAAAGCTGCCCACATGATTGCAGTTCGACCGGGAGTTTTTCCAGAATGAGCTCGTGCATTTACTTTTGCACCTTTTGCTAAATGATACTTTGCTGATTTTAAATTTCCTTTTTCGCAAGCTTCAATTAAATCTTCTGTTTCCTCTTCAATTGATTCATTTGGCAGTAAGGTAAAAGTGAAAAAGAAACTAAATACGAGTATAAAAATTTTGAACATGCTATTCCTCTAAAATAAAACTTAAGAAAAGGCTTCTGTAGGATTTGTTTGAAAGCAAGGAATTTTTTCTCGGTCAATAAATTACTTTTATATATTAACAATATTTTTTTATTTCTCTTCCTTCGAAAAATGAATTTACTCTTTAAAATAAGATTCAAAACATAGGGGTATGGATTATAAAAATAATGTGGGCAGGTTCGTTGGTAGGATACACAATTTAATGACTAAAAGGTTGAACCTATTTTACAAAGAATCTGAAGTTGGGATAACTGCTGAGCAATTTAGATTATTTACTCATCTTTGGGAATCGGATGGAATTTCCCAGCAGCAACTTTGTGTTCCTCTCAATCGTGACAAAGCTGCAGTAACTAGGATGGTCGATATTCTTGAAAAGGAGGGTTATATAAAAAGAGAGTCGGATGCGTCGGACAGGAGAATAAACTTATTATTTTTAACAAAAAAAGGCAAGGATATCGAAAGAGAATCAACTAAGTGTGTAGAAAAATTATTAAAGCTAGCAGTTCAAAATTTTTCTCAAAAGGAAAAGGAAGAGCTAGAAAGATTATTAAAAAAGATGATTCAAAATTTGGACAAATAATTTTTTATTTGACTATATAGTTGCGTATTCAACTATTGAATGCTCAACTATATAGGAGACAATTCATGGGATCAAAGTTAATGGGTCGAAAAGCAATAATCACTGGCGGAAGTCGTGGAATCGGAAAAGCAGCATTACTCGCATTAGTAAAAGAAGGGGCAGAGGTATTATTCACGTATCAGAGTAACGAAATGGCTGCTCGAGAAGTGGAAATTCTAGCAAGTGGATTGGGAGGTAAGGCGACAAGATTTAAAGCGGATAGCACAAAGCTTTCTGATATTGAGTCAATTTACAAAAAAGCTAATGATATCTTTCATTCTCAAATTGACATTGTTATTTTAAATGCATTTCCATCTGCTATATTTAAACCGACTGCATTTCTTTCAGAAACAGACTATGATCAAATGTTTGCTGGAACGAAAGGAAATTACTTTCTCTTGCAAAAGGCTGCAACTACAATTCAAGATGGTGGAAAGATTATTGTTCTCTCAAGTGGTGCGGCTAACTTTGCTAGTCCTGCAGGTGGCGCTTACGCAGGAGCAAAAGCAGCAGTCGAACGATTTGCACTTTCCTTAGCCAAAGAAGTTGGTAATCGTAACGTGAGTGTAAATGTGGTATCACCGGGGGTGACCCAAACAGACGGACTCATTGCTCCCAAGGAAATGATAGATTCTTTAATCGCACAAACTCCGATGGGACGACTAGGAACTCCTGAGGATGTGGCTAATACTATTTTGCTTCTATCCTTACCAGAAGCTAGTTGGATTTCTGCTCAAGTGTTGCAAGCTAATGGAGGAATGATGTAAAATGAAAACTCTTTATAGACCAAGTAAAGACAGATGGCATAAAGAAGATGAATGGAAAAAATCTGCCTATGCGTTCGTTCCTTATCAAACAAACTTTGGTGAGCTATGCGGCTTTGCGGATGATATTGTTTATCCGGGACAGGGATTTGGAATGCACCCGCATAAGAATATGGAGATTAGCACGATAGTCATTGAGGGCTCTCAGGCGCATGAAGATAATACAGGAAGTAATGGAATTATTACGCAAAATTCAGTTCAGAGTATGAGTGCAGGAACTGGAATTATGCATAGCGAATTTAATGCCTCCAGTTCAGAGCCCTTTCATAGCTTTCAAATTTGGGTATATCCTAAAAAACTAGATATTTCTCCCCGACACGAGGCTTATCATTATAAGCCGGAAGATAAGTTAAACCAAGTTTTACTTACCTTATCACCAGATAGAAGATATGAAACAGCTATTATAAACCAGGATGCATTTTTTTCTGTCTGCAAATTAGAAAATTCAAAGTCAGTAGATTATAAAATTAATTTAGAAAAAAATGGGGTATATATTCATTGTGCGCAGGGATCAGCGCAAATCGAAAATTATATTTTGAATGCTGGCGATGCACTTGGTCTCTATGAACTAGATTCTATTTCAATCAAAGCTATAGAGACAAGTGAATTAATATTTGTTGAAGTCCCGATGGCGAGGGGAGTAAAAGTCTAGAATATTTAATCACATTCTTTCCACTCCAAACCTTGGAATGATCGCAGAGAGGTTACTCTTCATTAGCTGATCTGCCTAACCGATCAGGTAAGTATTTGGTAATGGGTCAGTGCAAATTTCTAAGAGATGAGTGAGAGCTTGTTTTTCGTTTCCTAATTTTCTATACAATATAATTAAGCCAGTAGCAGTTGACCTAGAAACACCCATCTGGCAATGAATCAATATATTACTTGTATCATCATTTAAAAATTTCTCTGCGAAAGTTAATATCTTTCGTGCGATTTCTGGATTTGGGGCTACTTCTGGTAATTCTCTCCAATCAGGAAGACCTTCTTGCCAGCTACTTGATTCATCCATATCCACAAATTTTTAATTCCATTTTTCTATAATTAAATACTTTTTTAAAATAGAAACTAAAAATTTATGAACGGTAGAATGGGGATTCGATTATTTCTTGCAATATTGATTAATCCAATTTGTAGTTTTGAATCCTCATGAGAATAATTGATTAGTCCTAATTGAACAGAATTATTTTTTTAATTGGATCGGCAAATTAAATCCGTAACCATTATTTGTAATGGGAATATTACTGAATTATATTTTTCGTCTTTGATATTCTTTGATGACCCATGCACTAGATCACTCCGCATAGAATATACTGCATTGAAAAACTTACGATTACTTGATCCATAGACATCACGGTTTGGTATTTCTTCTACTAGGGAAATGCAACGTTTACGTATTGAACTTTCCTCCCAATATCCAATTAAATCTGAGTAGTATTTTTTATGATCATTGTCGAGGAGTTCTGAATTCATAGAAATACTTTTCATGTTCTTTATAAACTGAATTTCATTTGCCTCAAGTTGAATAGGCTTTGACATAAATTCGATAGCCATGGTGAGAACTACCAACTGGGAATAAGCAGACGGTAGTAAAAACGATACAGAGAATAGATCATATGCGATTTCTTTTTTCGTATCTAGTAAAGGATATTCTAAATACTTGATAATCTTTTCATTTAAGTCATTAGTTTTCTTTCCCTTTTTTCCCGAAACTTCAATTTGCATTAATTTAGGTTTAGAATTTTCATCATATATGAGTAAATCGTTTTCATTATCATATTTAAAAAGACCTTCACTATTTTCCATAAAATTTAAAAACTTTGAAATTCCACCGCTAGAGTTTCTAAGACTCATACCAAAATCCGCACCGATTAATAAATTTGCAAATGCAAGCTTGAAGGCATTTTTATATTTTTTCCCTAGCTCTATTGCTTCCATCTCATTATTTATATTCTTAATTAAAACTTCATATTTTTTTGCTTGATTAATCGTATTCGCTCCAACCGGATAAAGTATAGCACGATTATCAATTTGAATATTTTCATAGGGCTCATCAAGGTATTGCCCTTCAATAGTATTAAACTTGAATCTAGCTATCATCATTTAGTATCGCCTACAAAATTTGAATTTTCCATTGGGTATTATTTTTTAAAATATACTTATTACTTTCCGTAGTAACTACAAATTACTTATTCTGGATAATCTGTCTAACGAAAAATAAATAAAGATTCAAAATTACTAATCATAAATTTGAATACTATTGCCTTCTTAGAAACCTTATAAAGGCTACAGTATATTAACCTCATCGTAATCACTTTCCTTTTTTTTACTTGACTGAGTTGACTAGATAAAGAAAAAAATACTTCGTATAGAGATTCCCGACAGAAAATTTCGGGAATGACAGCTAATCCTTCTTCCAATTAAGCGAAAGCGCATTTAGCACAACTGAAATTGAGCTAAAAGCCATGGCACCGCCGCTGATCCAGGGGGCTAATAAGCCTATGCCGGCGATTGGAATTCCTATGGCATTGTAACAAAGTGCCCAGAAAAAATTTTGCCTAATATTTCTAACCGTGCTTCTACTTATGCGGATAACATCAATTAAGCGTAATAAGTCTCCTTTTACTAGGACAACACCAGCAGTTTCAATAGCGACGTCAGTTCCTGTTCCCATTGCGATTCCTATATCGGCATTGGCTAAAGCTGGCGCATCGTTAATTCCATCGCCTGCCATAGCGATTCTTTTTCCTTCTGCTTTGAGAGATGCGATAATCTTAGATTTGTCTTCTGGCAAAAGAGAGGCAAATACTTTTTCGATTCCGACCTGGCTTGCGATTTTTTGCGCCGTATTCTCGTTATCCCCTGTTAGTAAGATCGGTTCAATACCAAGAGATTTTAATTCTGCGATTGCGGCTTTGGTTGTTTCTTTTAATTTGTCTTCGATAGCAAAGATTGCCGAATAGGTTTCCTGTCCTGATACAACTGCGAATACTACGGTGCTTCCTTCTTTTTCCCATTCCTCTGCGGTATCGAGAATTTCTTTTGGTATTGCAAAGCCCTGGCTACTCAAGTAAGATTTCTTTCCTGCAAATACTTGAAAGTTGTCGACTAACGCCGTTACTCCACCACCGGATTCGATTTGTAAGTTTTCAAATTTAGACAAAGAAATATTTTTTTCTTTTGCGAAGTTTACAATTGCTTTAGCAAGCGGATGCTCAGAGCCAGCTTCTACAGATGCAATTTTTTCTAGTGGTAAATTTTCGTTATCTGCTACTGTTTTATATTTAATGACGTAGGGCTTTCCTTCTGTGAGCGTTCCGGTTTTATCAAAGGCAATTGTGTTGATAAATGCTGCTGTTTCTAAGGCTTCTGCATTTCTAAATAAAATTCCTTTTGCAGCAGCTTTGCCTGTTCCTACTAAAAGGGAAACAGGAGTGGCGAGACCAAGGGCACAAGGACAGGCGATAACCAGAATAGCAATTGTTTTTTCTAATGCTCCTCCTAATACACCCGGCTCTAAAAATAGGAACCATAGCGCAAAATCAAGAGTAGCCAGTAATACTACGATTGGAACAAATACTCCTGAAATTTTATCTGCAATTTTTTGAAGTGGTGCGCGGCTTGCCTGAGCGTCTTCGACTGTTTTAATAATGGAAGATAATAGTGTATCAGAGCCTATTCTTTCTGCTTTAAAAATCAGGGCTCCATTTCCGTTGATGGTTCCTCCCAGTAATTTACCGTTTATAACTTTTTCAACGGGGAGACTTTCACCGGTTAACATGGATTCGTCTACAGAGCTGTTTCCCTCAATTACAATTCCATCGGTTGGAATTTTTTCACCTGGTTTTACTAAAATGAGATCCTCTACTTTTAAATATTCGGATGGAACTTCTACCCAGTTATTTTCTTTTTTAACTCGAGCAGTTTCTGGTTTTAGTTTTAATAAAGCTTTTATCGCGCTCGAGCTTTGTCCTCGAACAACGGTTTCTATCCATTTGCCACCGAGAATAAAAGTTAGTAACACCGCCGAAGTTTCGTAATACAGAGGAGGAAAAGCGGAATGACCCAAATGCTCTATATGATCCATTATTTTTATATAAAATATATCGCCCTGTCCAATTCCCTGTAAAATGCTCATCACAAGGCTATACCCGTATGCCGCAGAAGTTCCTGTTACAACAAGCACATCCATATTAGCCGCTTTATTTTTTAAAGCTCGATAGGCTCCATTGTAAAAAGGAAATCCAATCCAAAATTGAACAGGAGTGGCGAGTAAAAATTGAAACCAGGGGTGCATGAAGATAGCGGGTAACGGTAAAAAGGAAAGAATAGAAAAATGCGAAACCATTGTGTATAAAAGTGGAATCGATAAAACAGCAGAAATAATAAAGCGAAATTTTAGTTTATTAAGTTCTGCTTTGTGTTTATCTTCCGTTTTATCTGCATTAGCCTCTGAGTGTTCAGAGGCTTTGTATCCAAGTGATTCTACTTTGCTAAATAAATCTTCCGGTTTGACTGAGTTATCATATCTAACGTAAGCAGTCTCTCGTGCAAAATTGACTCTTGCATCCTCTACACCGGCTACTTTGCGTAAGCCCTTCTCTATACGAAGGGCACAATTTGCACAGGTCATTCCAAAAAGATCAAGTGTAATTTCCTTTTCTTCTTTAAGATTCGATTTTGTTTCCAAGTGAATATCCCTCCTCGTCCAAAGCGAGTCTTAACTTTTTAAAAGTAGCTTCGTCTAATTCCGATTCTACGCTAACTGATTTTGATTTTAAATCTGCTTTTGCTTGAATGCCAACTTTTGTAAATTCCTTTTCTACATTCATAACACAGTGTCCGCAGGTCATTCCTTCTATTTGATAAATTGATTTCATGGTTTTAATTCTCCTTTAATGGTAGTTGGTATTTTATTTCCATACCCTTTGCAAAATTTCTTTCTGCTAAAATATACAATTCTCCTTCGCTCTTTACATTGCTAGAAGTTTTCGCACAGTAAAAATGATCTGGATGCGGTGTGCACAAAAGAGAAATTTCTTTTTCCTTTGTTTTTATCTTTGCTTTCACAAATGAATTTTTAGAAGTAGGATTTTCAAAGTTTATATCCAGCAAATATACTTTAAATCCTTTATCCTGATAATTCAAAACTTCTGTATGAAAAGGTCCCGGCATTTGAATTTTCCCACCATGCGGTCCTGGCTTATCATCTCCATGTGCACTGATAGATAATGCTAGTAGGAAAAATCCTAATGCAATTATTTTCCTTTGTAAACTTTCTTGCTTCATGTTTAACTCCTTTTAATAATGCCAGTCTAAACCTTCCAACGATTGGAATGTCAAGCCCCCGATGTTTTTTTTTTGCATTTTTAAGAAAAAAAATTGTATTAATTTATAAACCTTCCCATAATTGGAAAGTTGTTAAGGAGATAAAATGAATATCGGTGAATTAGCAAAAGAAAGTGGGGTTAACGCGAAGTTAATCCGTCATTATGAAGAAATTGGTCTTGTTCCCAAAGTAGCAAGAACGGATAAGGGCTACCGGATTTATTTAGATTCGGATGTTCATTATTTAAGATTTATCAAACGAGCAAGAGAGCTTGGATTTTCTTTACAGGATATTAAAAAACTTCTAAGTCTCTGGAAAAATAAAACTAGAAGCAGTATGCAAGTCAAAACTCTCGCACAAAAACATCTGAAAGATCTCGATAAGAAGTTAAGCCTTATGAAAGACATGGCGGATACTCTGCGTCATCTCGTGCATAATTGTCATGGTGACAATAGACCCGATTGCCCGATATTAAAGAAATTGGAAGACTAGTAGAAACTATTTATGGACAAGAGTGCCCAAGAGCTAGCCCGTATTTTGTGGAGAGGTAACACTCTATTAGCTCCCTGTCGGCATTGCTTAGAGATACATCGAAAAATAATACTTCAGAAATTTGGCCATCCCAATACGCCGCTCCTGAGCTGTATCGTTTTCCTACAGCTAATTCTGTTAAGCCTGCAAATGCCGTAGCACTTGAAATTTGTGAACTAATTAAATTTCCTGATTGATAGAGATTACCGAGATTAGCCCCTCCCCCGTGTTGATATGTTTGCGAGAAAATGTTTGGCATTGTCGTAATTGGAAACGTTGTTGAATTTAAGTAAATAATATTGCACATCCCTCCGAAAAGGAAATTCGAAGTATCAACGCCTAAAACTTTATCATTTCCACAAGTGCTCCCTATACTCACAATACTTTTATCTGTTCCAAGTGTTGTTGGTTGAGCAGCTGCGATTATACTAAAATTTATTCCGGCGAGGCCTACGCCGACATTTGTGCTTAACTCCTGTAAATTTGATGCTGTAAATTTCAAACTATTTTTTCCATTTAAACCTGATGTTTGAAACAAAGGCATTTTTGATCCAGTTGCTTGCGTGACTGTGTTCGGGTTTCCGCTCTGGTCGATCCAAGAGGATACTGCTGCGTTATTCGCTAGATTGCTCAGACTTTCTGCCTGAACGTATAATTTGAGCGCACTTGTTGCTGGAGTTGTAGTCCAAACAGTTGCCTGCATTGGATGGTTTCCGCTCAGTGCTCTTATTTCATTCAAGGAAAGAACTCTATTATAAATTCGAACATCATCAATAGAACCTGTAAAAAATTCTACATTATCTAAACGGCGTCCTATATTAAATCCGCCGGCAATTGTATTCCAGCTTTTTCCCAGACTTCCTATTTGTGCCCCATTCATATAAAGAAATGTTGTAGTGCCATTGTAAGTGCCACAGGAATGAGTCCAGATATTTGTAAGATTATTGTGATTACCCACTGTATCATCCGCAAAACCGTAAAATAAAATGGCAGCACCTCCTTTAGCAATCCCATTTCCATTGCCCGTTGTCATCGTTCCAAAACTTACAATGTTTTCAGGATTCGCAGTTGTCGATCTAAACCAAGCGCAAATAGTTCGAGCAGAACTGCCTGTTGGTATTCCGGCTATCGTTGAAATATTTATATACTGAGTGGAACCATTAAATAAATAAGCAGAATTTGGTTGTCCAAACCTATCTGTCGTTAATGTAGCGCCGCCTATTACGGTCCCGTTATTTTTATTTACAGACAAATCAAGAGTATCCCCTTGAAAATCAAACATTGCCATTAAGCCTGCTGGAACTCGAATTGATAAGTTTCTAACTTCTGTGTTAGTCAGAGCTTTGTTGTAGATTTGGACGTTATCTATTTTCCCTGGAAAATGCCCGGCGAGATCAACCCAATTGCCAATGTAAAAATTCCCTGTGACAGTATTCAGTGTATAGACAGAGCTACCAATGCTACTTCCATTTATGTAAATAGTAGCCGTTGTTCCGCTGTAAACTCCACAGAGATGAGTCCAGGTGTTTAGGGGAACTTGAAATGTAGGCATATAGTCGTTAGCCCATCCTACAAATCCTATATTGTTTGGACTAAAGGCAAGTCCAATTGAAGCTCCATTACTTCCTGGGTTTCCGTATGAAACAATCATTTTTAAAGTTGGGTAACTGGAAGGATTAATCCACGCACAAAGCGTTCTAGGATTTGCGCCAAACGGTAAGTCGCCTCCCTGGCTAGAAAAATAATCAGTTGAACCATTAAATGAATAACTACCAGCAGAATCTCCATCGGATCCGAGGACACTAGAAGGTGATCCTGACTGAGTAAGTGCATTTGCATTATTTTGGTCTAAAAGACTACCACTCGTAAACGTATACTGTCTTACCAATCCGCTCGGTAGAATCGTAATATTAAGTGTATTTACAATGTCTTTATTTTTTCCAGTTGCGGTTATATTATAAGTTGCTGATACTTGTGGCTGTGCCGGGATACCGGATATCGTTCCGTTTGATGAGTCAATTAATAAACCTGAGGGTAAAGGTGGATTGACTCTAAAATTAGCAAGGCTTCCTGTTATGGTTGGTGTGATTGGACTTGTTGCAATACTTGCAGCAAGAGTATAATCTTTTTGTGGGTAAGTAAAATTATCCTCTAATGAAACAGAGCTATTACGAATTCTTGATAAATAAGTTAGAAAACCAAAATTAGAATTATCTTTTTGAATATTATTGCAATGAAATAAAATAATAAAGAATTTTAAGAAAATTGCAATTCTTAGGATTTTTAATTGCATTTTAGTAAGTTTCCAATTGAGCATAAATCCAAGAATACTTTGTATTTACAGACTCTGTCAATTATAATTAACTCTTTCATTTTCTTCAAGTTAATAGATCGTCCGCATCCAGAATTTGTCTTTCACCGCTTTTAAAGTTTCCTCTCCTGCGGCTAAGAAGCGTTGGACCTCATATTGACCTGCAAATTTTTTTTTGAGTTCCATATTTACCAGAAGCCATTGTTGTAATGCAATTCCATAGTCATTTAATTCTTTTCGTTTTAAAAAATAAGGCATTTCTGATTTTTCTAATTTTGCTGAATCCCATATTAAAAGTTTATGACGTTTCCATAATTTTACAAGACGTAACATTGCTCTAGCGTTACGGATAAGATTTAATTGTTCTTGTAGTTTGCCGGTTTGTCTCTGGTTTGTTTCTGGATCGTATAATAACGAGTATCCGTAATCTGGATCTTCCGCTCTGCCCGAAACAAAGTCTATATCGTAATCTTCGCTTATCGTTATTCGATACAATAAACCGAGGGATCTTGTTTCGAATTTTTTGGAAACAAGTTCAAAGGCATATTCTGCAATTTCTCGAATATGGTCTTGTAAGTCGTAAGGATAATAGATGTGAATATCCATATCTGCATAAGTATTTATCTCAATTTGCTTTTCGTAAACACCGCCAATGTAAATTCGGGGAACGAATCTTCTTACGGGGGCTAATGCTTGTAACACTCCATTAAACTCTTTCTTTAGTTTCATTAGTTTATTTGGATCAATTCTCTCTGCAACAGTCTGTGCTAAAAAATTATGAAGTTCAGTAGCCATATTTCTATTTGGAAAAATGTTTTACTTCAAGTCAAGAGTTTATTCATACGTTATTGTAATAGGTAAAAGTTTCTTTTGATTAGCCCACGTTTTCCATTCAACTGCAGTGATAAATTTTTCTCCGGTTTCCTTTTGAAGAAATTGGACTAATTCTCTTTGAATTTCATAGAATTTATTACGTTTCTGTTTTTCTTGCAGGCCTTTAAACACTCCATGAATTCCAAGAGTAAAAAGGTTTGCCATTGCATCTCCTGATTGATATTCGGATTGGGACTGGTATTCTTCATTTAAGAATAAAATAATGTAAGAAAATCTTTTGGAATCTGAAGAATTTTTTAATTGGAGGATTGCTTCTGTCCGAATAATTTGAGTTTTGCCAGCTCTAGTTAGCCTACCTACTTCTTTAAATATTTCGTCATCCATCAAACCATCGAAAATTGAAAAAAGAATTGGGAGTAAACTTTGAGTATCCTCTTTTAAAAATCTAAGATAAGTAACTTTTTTTTCTTTAGTATCCCCCCATTTCTTAACCGCAAGGCAGGCTGAAGCTAACTCTTCTAAATTAGATTTAGGATTTGCTAGAATATTTTTGAATAGTTCCAAATCTGATTCTTTTCCTGATTCTGCCAACCATTGCAAAGAATATTTTCTAAGTTCTTTGTCTTGTAGAAAGGATCGCGCAAAAGAGTCATTATTTCCTCCTTTGTTTTTCAAAAGAGATTGAAATGCAATTATCCTGTCAGTTGATTTTAAGTCTTTTACCAAGCCTTGCAGAAAATTGGTAGTATCCTCATCTTGAGTCAATTCATAGAGCTGAAATAATTCCTTTTTAGTTGGATCCCATAGGTCCTTTTTATAAAGAGAAATTAGTATTTTTGAATAACGGTTTGGATTTTTTTTGATTAATTCTCGAACCGGAGTTCTGGTCATGTGATCTTCTATAAATAGTTCACAGATAGCTTTATCCAACTTTGGGTTTTGGCATTCTCCCGCTAGATAAATTCCCGCCTCACGATTCCAATAATTAGAATCTTTCAATAATTTCTCTGTATATAGTCCTTCTTTGCATTCGTTCTTTTTTAGAAGCGCTTTTGCGATTTCTATCTTTTCTTTTGTAAATGTTGCTTTTAAAACCGAATGGTAGATTTTTTCTGAGTCTGAGGTCTGTGCCGAAAGGGAAAATACAAATAGTGTAATCACAAAACTAAATTTTAGAATATTCATTTTTTTATTCCTTAGGTTAATACTGATTTACCCTATTCAAGTTGTGAAAATTACTTCCGGCAAACTATTTTCAGTATTTTACATTAAATACAGCTTACCATGCTTATCTTTAATTGTTGGATCAACATTAAATCGTTTTAGTGCTTCGGAAAATTCTGAGAGACCGTTAGACGAAAGAGATATGTTTAAGCATGTAACTCCATCTTCATCCTGAGCATTCGGATTTGCGCCTGACTCTAAAAGCAATTCAAAGCAATCGAGTCGTCCGTATTCAATCGCCCAGAATAATGCTGTCTTACCCTGAGCGTCCTTTACTTCTAGATCAGGCTTTGATTCTAGAAGTTTTTTTAGTTGCTCTAAACTACCATCTTCGCCACATGCATAGTGCAGTTCGGATGGTAGAATTGATTTTTTATTTGAAGAGAAAAGAGATTTTATGAAATCCATAGTTTACTCTTTTTTGGATTCCTCGTGCCATTCACAACCGTATTTTTCTATTAAGAAATTATCCAGTTCATCAGCTTTAATCGCAAGATCGGAAAGATTTTTTTGAATCATAGATCTTGTAGTTGCTTTTAAATCAGCAAGATGCGCTCTGTAGGAAATATAGATTATCCCCTGGCTGATTCCCAAATAAAAAGGCGTAACTGGATTACTCAAAATATATTTGTATACTTCTTGTAAGTTTGTTTTGGGCAATTTTGCTAAAGGACTAGTTGCAAATAAAAAACTATTGCGATAGACGAAATATCTAACAAGAGCACTTCCACGATAAAATTCCCAAAAATCAACACCCCGTCTTGCAATAACCGGATCAATTTTTAATTCGTTAAATACTTCCTCAACAAAGACTGCCATTTCAGTTTTTGGTTGTTCATTGAATAATTCTTTATTCAATACAGCTCCGCAGTTTTGGCAATTTTCCATAGGTTCATGTAAGGAATAGTTGCAAGAAGGACATTTTACAGAATAAGCTATGTTGGGATTTAATTTGTAAGCTTCCAATTCTTCAATGACTTGATCAATCGGTAGCGCAAAACCCATATTATCCGCTTGAGTAAACTTGCTAGTTGTTACACCTATGATTTCTCCCTGTGTGTTCACTACAGGTCCGCCGCTATTGCCTGGATTTACTGCTGCATCAGTCTGAATGTATGCCTGTCCATTTAAGAGCTGTTTCGTTGCAGAGATAATTCCTTCCGTGACTGTAAATGGCATTCCAAAAGGATATCCTAATACAGAAACTTTATCGCGGTTTTTTAGACTTTCATGTTTTTTAAAGGTTACATTTGGTAATCCGCTAATCGTTTTCTCTGGTTTCAATAAGGCAATGTCTATTAGTGGATTAATTACCATTACGTCAGCTGATAGAGTGTCTTTATTTTTCATCTCTAAGGCTACTTTCTTGTAACCGCTTACTACATGGTAATTCGTAACAACAAGATTTTGATCCTGAACATAAAAACCAGTTCCGCTTCCACTGGCTGTATTAATTTTAAAAATAGTAGGTTCGATTTTTTCTATTTCGCTCATAGTAATTCTCCGATTTGTTTTTTGAATAGTCCTGTAATTTTACCAAAGATTGATTTTGTGCTTCCTCCCGAAGTAGAGCCGCCTAGTTTTCCTCCTATATCTTCTTCTGGATTTAAATCCATGATTTTATTCACAGAATCATAAAGTATTTCGGCACTCGTTTTCCAGTCTTTGCCGCCTGCTCGTTCTAAAGCAGAATCGAGGAAAGTAGAAATTTCAGTTGGAATGGAGTTCTTGTAAAATAAATCGTAAATTAAATAGAGAGCGGATACAGTTACATCCGTATAATTCTTATTACCCATTGAAGAGGTCATAGCTTCATGAGTGCTTCGCATAAAATCCTGCACATATGGAAGTTCACCTCGTTTTCGAATAGGGATTAAAAACTTTGGATGAAATAGAGATGCATTGAATTTTTCTCGATCAAAGTTAAGAAGTTCTTTCAGTTTAACTTTTGTATTTGCGACTACTGTTTGTTGTGCGTCATTTGCAAAGAGTAGGTTTTTAGTTTCACTTAATTTTGCACCTAAAATTCCCTGTGGTGCAATTACATAGTCAATTTTTAGAAAAGTATTTTCCATCATCTCCCATGCTAGAGAATAATAACGTTTTGACTCAAAAAATTCGACGAACGAAAGTCCTTCCTTAATTATTTCACTAAATTTTTTAGATGCTAATTCCTTTTCTTCCGTTGTAAATTCGTCTAACTTGGGTTTGTTGACCGGTTCTGTTTTAAATTTATCAACGAAAACGTCATCATAGTAGTCTGCACAAAAACAAATTTCTTCCAGTAGCGAATAAAGCTTGTAAGGCTCTGAATTTTCTAAGATGTCTTTGTATTCAAAAAAGCAATCATTGCCTTTCATAACGATTTGTCCGAGAACAAGGTAGGAAAAATTAAGCTCGGCAATTTGTCTCATCATCCCTAATCCATTTGGACCATCAGGAATTTTTAGAAAGGGAGCGGAAATTTCATAGCCTTTGGAATCTATTTTTAAGTTTATAATTACAGAGCCATGTGGTAGGCTTAGCTCTACAGTTTCGCTAGCTTCATTTGGAATGGTAATCGTGCTGTTTACATATCGAAGTAGATTGAAAAATGCTGCTCTAAATTCTTTATTGTCGAAATTTTTTACAGACTCATACCAGTAAGGTGTCGATGAACTATTTCTAACTAAGTTAATCGATTTGTCATAGGTTAGGGATTTCTCCATGTATGCCTCTTTTATTGTTTCAATAGGGATTATTATTTTTTTTAACATTTAGAATTGCAATTATTTTCTAAAATAAAAACTTTTTTTCCGTTTTCAACAAAGGCAATTTTGAAATTTCTAACTTTAAACTAAATGGGCTCAGTGGGCACAAGCCCGATTATTCCATCAGGCCTTAGAAATTCTACCAAAAAAGGTATTTTTCAACGATTTGAGATTGATTAAATGTTTTACCATTTTTTTATGATTTGAATATCAGATCGAGTCTCTCCAAAGTTTGAATTAATTATTCTTAGTTTCTTTATATCATAACGTCTTAGTAGCATGACGTTTCGAGCTAGTGCATAATATACATTAGCCTCATTTTCGTTTTGCCCGATTGTTCGTTTTGAAAGGTTTTTAAAAAATCTGATTCGCTGCGTCTTTTTTGCTTCTTCTAAAAAACCTTTTTCGGTAAGGTTTATTTCTTGATTTGGACTCCAGGAAATGAAACCATTTTGTTTTACTCTATTTCTAAATGTAATTTCAACGAGTGCAATCTGGTAGCAATAAGTGCAGTTTGCCTGAATGGGAGAATTATAAAAAAATCCTGTGCCTAAAAAAATTAATAAAAAAATTTTTAAAAAAGTCATTTTAAGCCTACTTGAAATATGATATTCCATATTTTTAATAATACCTGGTTTGAAAATGAAATTACTTAATAGCGAAATGGGAAAATTTGCACTGTTTAAAAATAGAATTGGATGTGGTGTGGCTTATTGTGATAATTCGAATGTCCGGGCTTGTGATTACGATCTGCTGGGAAACTATGTAAGAAAGAGACCGCATTAATAATTTTAATATTTTGTGGTTAATCAAAGTTTGCTCTTAATTCTTGATAGATCAACGAAACTAATATCTTTTTTGGTATACAATAAGCAAAAAATACATCTACAATAGTTGAATGAATTTTCATAACGAAAGACTAATTCTGGAATGTTTATCTCATAGGAAAATCACCCCTGAAAAGCATTTAATCCCTTAAAAATAAGTTTAACTAGCTGTGGATGAGCAAAACACATCCACAGGGAAACCGATTTTCAATAGACATTTGGGAAAATAGAATCAAATATTGCGCCTTGAAAATCACTTGCCGAGAGCCTGTTTTCTGAAAATCTGGAAGAATATGAGTCAAATCCAAATTACATTACCAGATGGAAACATAAGAGAAGTTGAGAAAGGAACGACCGTTTCAGAATTCGTTTCTAAGATGAGTATTTCATTAGCTAAGTCTGCGCTTGCAGCAAAAGTTGATGGTGTTGAGGTAGATTTATCTTATCCTCTAGAAAAAAATCTACGTTTAGAAATTCTCACCTATGCTTCAAAAGAAGGAAAAGAAGTTTTCCATCATTCGTCTGCACATTTACTTGGAATGGCTGTCCAACGTCTCTGGCCTGACGCATTACTTACGGTAGGTCCTGTTGTAGAATCCGGTCCTGGATTTTTTTATTACGATATAGATTTCCCTTCTGTTACGATCACTCCAGAAGATTTACCAAAGATCGAAAAAGAAATGGAGAAGATTGTAAAAGAAAATCTTCCAGTAAAAAGAACAGTTCTTACAAAAGAAGAAGCTATTAAAAAATTCACCGAGATGGGTGAAAAATATAAGATCGAATTAATCTCGGGATTTGATTCCGATACAGTATCACTTTATGGGCAGGGAGAATGGTTTGATCTTTGCCGTGGACCTCATGTGCCAAATACCGGGTTACTAAAAGCATTCAAACTAACTGCAATTTCTGGAGCTTATTGGAAGGCTAACAAAGATAATGCGATGCTTCAAAGAATTTATGGAATTTCTTTTCCCTCTAAAAAAGAACTCGATGAATATTTATTCATGATCGAGGAAGCTAAGAAAAGAGATCATAGAAAATTAGGAAAGGAAATGGATTTATTTTCTTTTCAAGATGAAGCTCCCGGATTTCCTTTCTGGCATCCTAAAGGAACGATCATTTGGAATAATCTTGCGAACTTTATTCGCTCTGAATGCACTAAGCGTGGTTATCACGAAATCAGAACTCCCGCAATTTTAAATTCCGATTTATGGAAGAGAAGTGGACATTGGGATAATTTTAAAGAGAATATGTATTTTACAGATATCGATGAACAGGAGTTTGCCGTTAAACCAATGAACTGCCCCGGTTGTTCTTTGATTTACAAATATCATTTGCATTCGTATAAAGAGCTTCCGATACGTTATGCGGAATTGGGAACTGTTCACAGACATGAGCTGAGTGGAGTATTACACGGATTATTCCGCGTGAGAGCGTTTACTCAGGATGATGCGCATATTTATGCACCATTAGATCATCTAGAGTCAGAAGTGATTGACCTGATTGATTTTGTTTTTTCTGTTTATCGAAAGTTTGGATTTTCTGAATTTAAAACCTATATTGCAACTCGTCCAGAAAAATCGCAGGGAAGAGACGAAGACTGGGAAGAAGCAACAAGCTCTCTCATCAATGCTTTGAAGAAGAAAAATATTCCATTCGGAGTTAAAGAAGGCGAAGGTGCATTTTACGGACCCAAGATTGAATTTAATATCAAAGATAGTCTTGGTCGTATGTGGCAATGTGGAACTATTCAGATTGATTTTTCTATGCCAGAGAGATTTGAATTGGATTATACTGGAAGTGATGGAAAGAAGAAACGTCCGGTAATGATTCATAGAGCAATTTATGGCTCTCTTGAAAGATTCATTGGAATTTTAATCGAGCACTTTGAAGGAAAATTTCCATTCTGGGTATCCCCGAATCAAATTCGTATTCTCACAGTTGCTGAGCCGCATAACGCATATGCAAATGAACTAAATCATCTTTTTCTATCCAAAGGAATTCATTCCGAAGTAGATTTGCGCTCTGAAAAGATTGGATTTAAAATTAGAGATTCAATTTTAAAGAAAGCAAATTATCTTTTAATTTTAGGAGATAAAGAAGTAGAAAGTAGATCTGTCTCTGTAAGAAAATTAGGAGAAGAGAATACTGTTACTTATTCTCTAAATGAATTCATGGAAATTATTGAGAGAGAAAGAAGTATGCAAACTGATTAGATGAGGGCTTTATTCCTTTTTACGTTACTGATTCTTTTTACTCCTTCTTATATTATTTCTGATAGCTGTGATGGAAATTGCGTTGATGGTAAAGGCATCAAAGTTTTTTCAAATGGTGATAGATATGAAGGAGAATTTAAAAAAGGAATCTTTGATGGAGAAGGAACCTTTCTAAGCTCAAAAGGCTATAAATATTCAGGGAAATATAAAGATGGAAAGAGAAATGGATTCGGAACCTGGATCTCTAGCGAGAGTAAAAACGATAATTCTCATGAATCTCTTCTTCCATCGAATAATAAAGATTTACCCTTAACAAATTCTAAATCAATTTATTACGAAGGAGAATGGAAAAATAACAAGCGAGAGGGTAAGGGCAAATTAATCATTAAGAAGAACGGAAAAGTAAAAAAATATTCAGGACATTTTATAAATGGAAAACTGAATGGACAGGGAACACTCGAAACCGAAACAGCAAAGTATTCGGGGATTTTTAAAAATAATCGACTCAATGGCCAGGGAGTTTATGAAAATCAAAGCGGAGAAAAATACATAGGTGGATTCTTGGATTTTAAATTCGAGGGCAAAGGAACTTATACGTTTAAAGACAAATCACTTTACATTGGAGATTTTAAAGCAGGAAAACTTCATGGCAAAGGGCGCCTTTTTAATAGCAAACACAAAGTAATTCGATCAGGTAGATGGGAAGCTGGAGAGTTTAAGGAATAATAAATTGATTCGGCTTAGTTAAATTTGAATTTCTTTACTGAGTTTGTCATATTAGCCGCTTGTGTATTCATCGATTCGAAATTTTGATTCATTTCTTGAATTTCATTGAGGAAATACTTCGTGCTTTCTAATAAATTAAATATTTTTAATGAAATATCTTTTATTCCAACGGACTGGCTAATACTCTTTTGCTGCAAACTAGAAATTATTTCTTTAACTCGTTTTGAATTGGAAATTATTTCTTCATTGGAAGTTCCTACTAAATTTGTATATTCTAATCTCTGATTCATATGTTCGTGGCTTTTATTTACAATGTCTACTGCTGTTCTTGCTTTTACATTGATTTCTTTTAATTTATCTGAAATTAGTTTTGTTGATTTTGTTGTCATGTCTGCCAGTTTTCCAATTTCTTGAGCCACAACGGAAAATCCTTTTCCGTTTTCCCCGGCTCTTGCTGCTTCGATAGAAGCGTTAAGCGAAAGAAGGCTGGTTTGTTTTGCAATGCTATTTATGGAATGAATAATCTCATCAATCTGGTTACTTTCTTTTTCTAATTCCATTATTATATTTCTGGAATTTTCCATGTTCACACTTATGTTTTGAATTTTATCAATTGTTTTTTTGATAACACTTCCACCTTTGAGAGCAATATCAGCGTTAGCCTCTGACTCATTGGCTCCTACTTGTATGAGTTTAAAATCTTCTTCGGTGTCCTTTTTTATTTTTGAAATAAAATCTTCAATTTGATTTACTCCTGCGTTTTGTTGAGTAATTTCAGAAGAAAGTTTTTGCATTGATCCCAATACTTCATCTACTGAGTGTGTGACATGTCCGATATTATTTTCCAAATCTTTGAATGAAGAAGTAAGCACATCTATTGCTTTGTTGTATCCATTATATAATTTTTTAATTACAATGTCTTCTTCTTGTAATTCGATATTTCCTCTTAAATCTCCTTCTGCTAATGACTCAATAGAAGTTAACATTTTGTCTACTCGGTTAGCAAGATAATCTTGATACTTCATCCGAGCTTTTCTTTCATTATCAAAACTTTTTACGAAATAAAAAATAGCAAAGAGAGTTAATAGTGATACAACGCAAAGATTCATTGCATAAAAAAATACAATTGCATTCTCGGAAGTATTTTCGATTGCCAGTGCCTTGAAGTAATTATCAAAGATGAGTGATATGGCTAGAAGTAAGAAGTAAGAAACTCCCCAGGATAAATATCCTTTTCTTCCTTGCAGCATTAGGGAGCCAAATGGCGACATGAGAGACCAGAGAATTACAATTCCGCTATTATAGAAACCGCCTAACGTCCATTGCAATGTGGTTGGTATAATTAAAATCATGAATAATTGTGTATAAAGAAGTAAATTATATGTTTTAAAAAATCTATAAGAGAGAAGTGCAATTCCAACACAAATAGAAAATGTGAAAGGTAATAGCATTGCTTTGTATAAACCAAAGAATGCGTATATTCCGCCCCAAAAAAGACCTGCTCCTGTGCAAGTGGAACTGATAATAAGTAAGGTTAATAATTTTCCTTTATCTATAGATTGGTTTTCTTCGGTAACGCTCATTGTAATTAGTATCGGAATTAATTCATTCGACGTTTAAATAAGCAAGTTCAATTTACTTTGAATTTTGGAAATTGAATTTCTTTTTAATAAATTTAGGTAGAAAAATGCAATGTGCTCTAAGAAATAAATTGTATTATTTTAAATATAATATTTCTTTTTTGTAAACTTCACCTATCAGCTCGTAACCGGAAGGATTGGGATGAATTGGATCATAAGATGGATAGAGTCTTATATTTGAACGATTGTCTTCAAATACTTTTTCTAAATCTACAATGGTGTATGACGTTGCAAGACTTCTTACATAGTTATTATTTACGCGTATTCGATTTTGCAATCCATTATCATCTGTGAGAGGGACAGCCGTAAGAATAATTCTAGCACTAGATCGAATTTTAATTTCATCGAGTAATCTATTTAGGTAAGAATTAAAATTATAACTAGAATTAGTCATTACATCGTTTGTTCCTAATTCAATAATTATAATGTTCGGAACTTTACTAAATGGTCGGCTAATATCGAATAGCCAGTCATAGACAGTTCTTCCACTTACGGAAAAATCATTTACAACATAACCACTGCCAAGTTTATTTTGTAATCCAAATGCGTTAGACCTTTCGGAAAGGGAATCCCCGATTATATTAACTTGGATTGTCTTTGAGTCAGTGTTTGATTGTTTCATAAGTGGAATTAAGTAACTTTTATCTACACTGTCTTTGGATGTATAACAGTTGCTTGCAAATAAAAAAAATAAAAAAACAAGTCGCATTTAATTGGTAAGATATTTAAAAGCTGAGTTGTTTTCGTTAGCACCGGAGGAAGGAATTAACCATTTAGTTATAACGAAAACTTTCTAAACTCAGCATTTTTAGGAAATATCAGAATTACTTTCTATGAAGTAAGGGCTTTGTAGTAGCTTTCAGAATAACTTACGATTAGTTTTGCTTTTTCTGGAAATTTCTTTAACTCATTTCCGTTTACTACTGCGCGAGCATTTAAAAAATCGTTTTTTCCTCCGCCAATGTATTTGGAAAGAGGACCTGCAGCAGGAGCAAACAAACCTTCTTTCATTCCTACAACGCAAATTTCGGCAGCAATGTTTGGCTCGCAAGCTTTGTCAGGATTCCCGATTAGGTCAATGCCTAATTTTTGGCTCCACTTGGCGTAATTTCCTCTACCGGTAATTTGAACGTAACCTCTCCCTTTATATCTTGAACCATCTCCAGATGCTTCATCACCATTTCCAAGAGAAGGTATTAGTGCTTTGGAATATTTTTTATTTGCTGTCGCATCATCAATTTTTTCAAGCATGGAATTTCCCATATTGGATTCTCTTCGCACTGTTCCTAAAATGTATGCTATTTGGCCTTTGTCGGTTACTCCATGTTTGCTGCATTCATCCAAAATTGCTTTGATATGAATTGCTGCAGTCTTGAGTTGAGTTTCACTAAAACGATCATTTGCCGAGGTATTGTTTGTGCGCGTTGCATCTACTAATTTCTTTACTAATTCCGGGCTACTTCCGGATCCTGAACTTCCGCCTTGAACTGCTACTGCCATAATTCCTCCCTTGAAATGGAATCAATTTTTATTCTTCCTGACTACTTTAAGAATTAAATACCTTCTAAATCAATTACATTTTTTTTGAATCTATTTTTTGTTAAATGATACTTTATTAAAAAAATTTTTAATACTCTAAATTCTCCGGGTTTTCAAACAAAATTAGATTTTTCAAAACCACATTTAAATATTTGCTTGTTATCTTGCTTATCCTATTGACTTAGTATTGTTGAAGTGTTAATTTTCAGGCGCCTTTTAACCTATTCTTTTAAATATAAATACAGACTTTTTATTGGTCTCGTCTTGTCTCTATTGGTTTCGATTTTTAATGGAGTTTCTCTAACTAGCATGATTCCCATTTTTGACTCCATGGGGGCAAGTAAAACCTACAAGTTTCAAATCGCCATGACAAAGCGAGATATGACTGCAATTCAAAAAGTTGAATCGGGTGAGACTTTTACGCGTCTTGAACAACTCGAATACAGGTTGGCAAAACTGAAAGTTAGAATGAATGCTTATTTTAATGAGCTAAAACCTGAAGAAATTGTTTTCTTTTTTGTGATTCTAGTTTTTCCCATTTATCTTTTGAAACTACTTTGTTTAACCGGCGCTATTTATTTTATAAACTCGACTGGCTATATGGCGATTCGTGATTTGCGTCAGGAGATTTATAAAAAAGTTCAATACCTTCCGCTAAATACTTTTGTTCAAGAGAAAACTGGAATCTTAATGAGCCGCATCATTAACGATGTAGATGTCCTGGCAAAAATAATAAGTTCAGATTTAAAAGACGCAATCAATGATTTCTTTTATGTTGTGACACATTTACTTTTACTTTTTTTCTTGAGTTGGAAAATGTTTTTAGTCGTGTTCATTGTTATCCCTGTTATCATGGGACCGATTACTGCCTTTACCGAAAAAATTAGAAAAGCTACAAAGAATCAACAAGAACGACTTTCGGCGCTCAATGGATTACTGCAGGAGGTAATCGCTGGTATCCGCGTCATTCGTGCTTTTTCTATGGAGCGAAGAGAATCCGGAAGGTTTTATGTGATTAACAAAGAGTTGTCAGAGAAAACTTTTAAAGGACATTTTTATCATCAAGTTGGACCTTCTATTGTAGAATTATTTGGTTCGATATTAGCCGCTATTTTTCTTGCTTTTGGTGCGTATTTAATTAGCAATGAAAGTTTTTCAAAAGGAATGTTTATGGCATTCTTTTTGACTTTAATTTTTTTAATGCGACCTTTGAAACAACTCAGTATGATGTATAATTTAATTCAGAGTGGAGTTTCTGCAGGAGAAAGAGTTTTTGAATTGGTTGATTCCAAGACAGACATAGAAAATCCGCAAAATCCATTAAAATTAGATAAACTCCATAAAGAAATTGAAATTAGAAATGTTTCTTATGTATATCCTGGATCGGAGAAACCCGCCCTTCGAAATATAAATATAAAAGTAAAATCAGGTGAGACCATTGCATTTGTTGGATCGAGTGGGGCTGGAAAATCTACGCTTAAAGATTTAATTCCAAGACTCATTGATCCGACAGATGGAGACGTTTTATTCGATGGAATTGATATTCGAAAATTTAATATGCGAGATGTCCGGCGCAAAATCGGTATTGTCTCCCAGGAAGTTTTTCTTTTTAATGCCAGCATTCGTGATAACATTACTTACGGAAGTTTAAACGCTTCAGAGGAAAAAATTCGTAAAGCTTGCGATGATGCGTTCGCTACTGAATTTATTAACTCATTTGAGCATGGGTTAGATACGATGGTAGGTGAGCATGGTGTAATGCTTTCCGGCGGACAAAGACAAAGAATTTCTATTGCCAGGGCGCTTCTTTTAGATCCAGAAATATTAATTTTAGATGAGGCTACTTCTGCGTTAGACACTGAATCTGAACGACTAGTGCAAACTGCTCTTGAAACATTGTATAAAAATAGAACTACAATAATTATCGCTCATCGTCTTTCAACCATCCAAATTGCAAATACAATTTATTATATGGAAGAAGGGGAAATTGTAGAATCGGGAACACATGCAGAGCTCATCGCTAAAGATAGCAAATATAAAAAACTTTATGAAATGCAGTTTGAAGCGGTAAAATAAAAGTATGCGTATATTTCTTTATTTACTTTACCCTCTTTCTCTGATCTATCAATTTTTATTTTACCTAGACAGACTCTTCAAAAAAAAACATGAAATCCCGGACGCATTTACAATCAGCGTTGGTAATCTTACTACAGGTGGAACAGGAAAAACGCCTTTAACAATTTATTTAGCAGGTATTGTGCATTCTATTTTTCCCGACAAACAAGTTGTTGTTTTGAGTAGAGGTTATAGGGGGAATCGATCTAAGAGTGGTATGCGTGTAGAAGTAAATTCTGACCCTGCGGATTCTGGCGATGAGCCGCTACTTATAAAGGCAAAAATTCCTTATGCTGATGTAATAATTGGAAGAGACCGATTTAAGTCTTACACGGAAAATCAAACTAAGGGTAAACAGTCATTATCCTTTTCTCAGTTAAATCCACTTTCAGATATAAATGGAAGATTTTCTCCGAGGTTTAGATCTAGAACTCGAAAAAGATTTTTTATATCTACTTCGGATGAAGGAATGGAAACACCACAGGAGCCGGGTGTAAAAAATATTGTTATTTTAGATGATGGATTTCAACACCATGCAATTAAAAGAGATTTGGATTTTGTTTTAGTAGATTCCAATAATGCATTTGGAACTGGTTTTACAATTCCTCTTGGTAGTTTAAGAGAGAGGATAACCGCAATTAAGCGTGCTCACTATATTATTTTTACAAGGTATGCAAAAGAAAATGCCGCAAACGTTGAAATTCTTAAAGTTAAATTTATAAAAATAAATCCTGATTTAAAATTTTATAATCTAGCTTATATTCCACTACCGCTACTGAATAGAAAAAGAGAAATTTTATCTTTAGAAAGTTTAGCTTCAAAAAAAGTAGTTTTGTTTTCGGCACTTGGAAATCCTTTTTCCTTTGAAACTCTAATAGAATCTTACAAACCAAAAGAAATAAAAAAGGTTCGTTTTCCCGACCATTTTGCTTATGATAAAAAAACAATGTTAGATCTTTTTGTGGATTTAAAAAACTTTGATATTCTAATTTGCACAGAAAAGGATTATATAAAAATTCAATATCTTCGTCTTGAAAATCCTGAAATGGAAAAAGTCTTTATTCTTCCTGTGGAAGTCTATTTGAATAAGCAAGCTGAATTAAAGGCAGACTTAGAGCGGTTGATTTCCTCTAAGAGTAGTTGACGAATAGTAAGCATGTACCAAAATGGCATAATTGGTTTAAAAAAGCGGGATGTAGCGCAGCGGTAGCGCATCTGCCTTGGGAGCAGAGGGTCGCTGGTTCAATCCCAGTCATCCCGAAATTTTAGACCCGGTAGCTCA
>Ga0209174_10000131_pt1 | contig 56950 bp, 54 predicted proteins | sample JI91814BDNA_FD_187505 | JGI IMG/M metagenome (GOLD analysis project Ga0209174, IMG submission 187505) | Wastewater effluent complex algal communities from Wisconsin, to seasonally profile nutrient transformation and Carbon sequestration -... | ecosystem: Engineered > WWTP > Effluent > Algae...
CTCTCGTAATGCTCTTCATTCATAAAAAAAGCCTAAAACTACTCTAAAAAGTATATTTGTATACTAAATTATCGGATAGACATAATATTCTAGCACATTTTTATTTATGTCTACATGAATTTCATCGCTATATTACTGACTATTTTGGTGGTTTTTGGCTAATTTAGGGGAAAAATGGGAATATCTGAGATTCTGCTTCCTAGCTAATGAGACTGTGATTATGAAAAAGGTAGGCTTTTAAAGATTACGACCGATTACGACCGATTACACCGATGGACACCGATTAAAAGATTTGGAATTTTAAATTCATTCTGTTAGTATCATTCCAATCGAGGTGCTTACTTATAACGACGGGCAGGCTCTTTAATCTTAGGTCGAATTGTATCTACATTGTTCACAAAATCTTTGTCGAGGATAATTTCCATAATGCTGAAGGTTTCAGAAAATACACTGCGTCCTTTACCTGAGAGCATTCGGTTTAATTTCTTTTCCGTGATAAATCCTGCTCTAAAATAAAGTTGATCGGCTAATCTTGGATTAGTAACTCTTTGATACAAAAAAGAATTAAGACGAAATATTTTTACAAGCTCCGAGAAATCTCCCACAAGATCAGTTGATTTAAAAATCAGGAGACGATTGGTGTTTTCTGATTTAACAGACTGAACTATCGACTGAATAGAATCATTTGTATAACTGAGTTCATATTTATAATAGCGTGAGGTTACTTTTTGTAATCTACTGAAGCGATTTATCCAAGAATTAGGAATTGAGCTTTGTAATTCTTTTGCTTTTACTGTTTTACTAACACTAGCCTGAAACGGAAACTTCATATTACCCGCATAGAAACTATAATCATCCGCCAACATATAATCTGGCGCTTGCACTAATGTCTCTAGATCACAGGAAATAACAGGTCGCAATACTACAACCAAGTGTCCGCTTATTTCGTAAGGATTCATTATAGTCCGAAAATCCTTTTCTCTTTTCGTGCATCTTGATATTGAAAGTAATCGTCTGCTGATTTATTTTCTTTAAATAGTCCCATGGCTTCCTCGCAATACTTTTAATGTATGGACTTTGTTAAATTTGTAAAGTAAAAATTGGAGTAATTGTCTGAACTGTGATTGTTATGATTTCGATATTGGAAAATTTTTTCTGATTACAAATCATAGCCCATCATAAATATCATATGAATTATAATAGCTCAGACAGCAATCTTTTGTTTGTGCTTAGGTAACTGTTCAACGAGAGCATCGTCAGAACTCAATTGTTCTAAATGGCGATTTTTACTACCGGCAAAATAATCACTCAGTCTTTCTTCTACTTGCTGTGGTTGCCAGACGGCAAATCGTTCTAATCCGCTACATTCTTTTTGGGTTGCTTGTTTTCATAGTCGCCTCTTAACGTTTTAAAAAATGCGAGAGATTAAACTACCAATCTTTCTAAAATAATAGCAATCTCTTCTTTTGAAAGTCCGCCCCCACTTACTTGAATCATCATGTCATACAAATCTTCATTTGCATCTTCCAATTCTATGCCGTTCAAGTCTAAAAAAACTAAACCTGTTGCCAGAGCAGTTCTTTTGTTTCCGTCAATAAATGGATGGTTTTGAGAAATGTGAAAGATGTAAGCCGATGCTTTATCAAAAATAGTTTTATGTAAATAATTTCCTTCAAAAGAAGCTGATGGCATATTTACAGCAGACTCTAATAATTCAACACTTCGAATCCCTAAATCTCCACCATATAAATTAATTTGATCTTCATGAATTAGAAGCACTTCATATACTTCTAAAAAACTAACACTGTCTGTCATTGTGCTAATTTCTTTAGAGTTTTAGAATACTTATTGTTTATTTTCTTCAAAGACTCTTTCACTCGCTTTGCTGATTTCTCTAAACCAATAGGGGCTATTATTAATTTGCTCCCATCTGTCGTAATTTCTAAAGGTGTCTCAAAGTTTATCTTTAATAATTCCAAGATAGGCTTATCAATAATCAACGCTGCACTATTTCCATGCTGGACTAATTTTTTTGTCATAGTAGATACATTGTATATACGGTAGAATTTTTTGGCAAGTAGGAATCTATTGTCTGGATCAGGATTAAAGGATTTTAAGATTAGCAGGATTTCGATATTGGAAATATTTTTCTGCTCTATACCCTACAAATAAATATAGAATCACTTAAATTATATCAATACGTTTCCATTACACTCTTTAGATATTTAGGATTAGTCCGTTTGGATACTCCCATTATACCTGCAACAATCAAATCCAACAAGGTCTCATATTCATGAATCATTTTTTTCTTTTTAGCAAGTAATATCTTTTCTATGATTTCAGGAGAGACCCAGTCGCATACTAGCTGTAATCCGTCTCTTAAAAATTCATCTGGTATTTGATCGAGATGATCTTCTACTTTAATAATATCTTTCCTCCAAACCATTTCCGAGCACTGATATAGAAACTCGATAAATGCTTTCTTGTCTACATCTAAACTAGAAAGCTTTTTCGAAGCTTCTATGATTTCTTTGGAATTATCTTTTCCTGCGTTTAATTCTTTTACCATCTTATTAAAAATTCGCTCGCGCTCTTTTTTTGTTTTAAGATAAATATCTGGTGTTTTTTTCTTTAGCTCATTTAACTTTGGAAGAGAAAGAGTTTTATCCAATTGAATGTCGCCCGCTTTACTCAATAGATTTAAAATCTTATTTACTCTTGCAATGCTCTCTCTGTAATATTTCTTTCCATAATCAGAGGGGAAATAATACTTGTTAATTGTTAATTTAGAAAGAAAGGAATTCATTTCCGATTTCGGGATATTTTGTAAAATCCTACTCTTTTCAAACGGATTCCATAATAGAATATGAAATTGCAATGTTTCCTTCTCAATCAACGGCAAACAGGCTGAAATCTCTGAATCACTAAGCGTTCCAGGAAATAAAAGACCTGAATGAGGAATTTCCTTATAAAATTCGAATTTTTCTAACGCATAATTTACAGTTGCCCTTACTGATTCATCTTCATGGTCTATGAATTTTAATATTTCTTTTAGGGGTAATTTCCCTTTCAGTCGAGCTAAGTCACGAATAATTTTTTTGATTTTTTCTGTATCCCCTTTCTCAACTATACGCAAATCGCGCATTAGCTTCTCTTTTGTCATCTCAACTGATTTTAGTTTCATTCTTGGATTCCTTTTTTGTGGGATAGGATGATTTATCTTCTCGCAACTTCTTTGAATGTATGAGTTTTCTTTTATTTATAAAGTAGAAAATGGGGCAATTGTAAATGATAATGATTTTATAAAAATTGTACAGCAGATACAAAAAGTGAAGGTTTTAAAACATTCTATCTTAAAAGTTTTTGTATCTTACTTCTTTTCAATTTCTTTTATTATTTTTGTCATAAACAATTTAGGAGTCCAGCCAGCAGTCATTTTGTTTAGGATAAACTCATCAAATATACTCAATGAAATGCCTATTCCTAGACCGATATTAGGATTTGCAAAATTTGATCCAATGTAAGTGCTAAGTATTGTTAGTGAAACTGGTTTTAAAATTCTTGCCGATGTTGTTCTAAAAAATCCTGATGGTTTTACTAAACTATTAACATAGGCATTGATTATTTCTTCTCTGCTCTTCGCAGTATTCAAATTATCCGCTAACCAATCTCTGAATTTTAGACTGGCAGGGTTACTTCTCAGTTTTAATGCTTGTTTGATCGATATCTTTCCATTCAGTAATAATTCTTTAATACTGTTTACTTTTTCTATTTTCGAAATTTCGTAAAAATTTTTATATGCTATTTGTGCTTGCATAATTTGATTAAAGCTATCTAGGGCTAATAAGAAATGATCCTCAGCGTTAAAAATAGATAAATCATAGTTACCCATCACAAAGGTTTCATGCATAGAATTACAAATTACTCCTAGCACTTTACGTTTATTTTCATCAAGCTCCATTATATCAGTTTTTGAGTTTAATCCAAAATCAACTAAACGATTTTCGGAATAATGCTGTATAGTTGCATTTTTCGCTTTCTCTGTTAGAGAATTATCGGGAAGAATATAAGAATTAACTGCTTTTCGGATTAATGCTTTAATCGCTAATTTACTAGGTTTATTTTTCAACCATTCCAAACCGGAAGTAATACTCGCTTCAGGATCAGAATGAACAGATGAAGAATATCCCATTGTTGAAATAGGAATTATGTGCGGAATGTGAGTTTTGGTATAAACGATTTCATTACTCCAAAGCATAAACTTAAGTCCATTGCATTCAAGTAATTCCTCAACGCCTCTTAATCCAAATGTATTTATCAAGACAGTCAACGGAATATTTTCTCCGTAAACTTTTAAAGTTAAAGTTTCAAATAAAAGTAATTGCTCAATAAATTCTGCTACTTTCTCGTTGAATCTTACTTTGAATAATCGCTCTTCTTGACTGGATAATGGTTCTTTTCCGACGACAAGGTATTTTCTAGCAAACTCATTTAATGCTGCATTGAAAACATTTATAGGCATATAAGATTCTCAACATTCTTTAAATTGTTTGATTCGTATACAATGTTTTCAGCATCGTCCGAATAGCCTTTTTAGCAAAGTCCATCAATTCATTTTCATGATATTCTGGTCTTTCCAGAAGATCATCATCATTAGATGGATCCTTGACATGAACCCATTTATTTCTAAATATTCTCAAATCATGTAATTCCAGTTTTAGTTCATTAGATAGTGACGAATTTTCAATTAATAAATAGAAACCCCAACTTTTTGTTTCTTTTGGATTAAAACATTCAAAACGTAAATGAGTTTCAATAGCAGCATGGCAAGTAAGAACACAAGACAGATTAGCCCCATGACAAAATGCTACCTCTGCATCTTTCACTAAAAAGGTAGTCCATTCTGATAACATTACCCCGCCATTGAGTAATTCTTCATCCAATGCAATAATATAATCCCATTTTTCTTGCTCTCTCATATCACGTTTTTATCCTTCTTTGTAGAATTTTAAGATTAAGTTGTCCATTACTTAAAGTTTCTTTCTAAATTCTTAGCGTTTAATGTCGATTATACTACATTAAGATTTTTTCTTCTGGGGAATCATTTTTAATTTCCTCAAATTTAACCCCAGTCCATTCAAGTAAAAAATCAGTCATATCTTTTATTACTCTATCCGCTTTCGCTCTATCAAAGACGGAATCCTTTCCAGAATGACTAGCAGCATTCCTTTCTTTTTGAATACAATTTTTAAATACTCCATCAGTCCCTAAATATTCTTCAGAGAAAATTTTTACTTTCCTCTTTTTTTTCATAAGTTCATTCTTATCAATATATTTTAAAAGTCTTGGATCACTGTTGAGTATTCCATTAATAAGATTTTGTCTGTATCTATCAAGACTATAATCCTTTTTCTCAATCCACACCAAATGAAGTTTTTTAACCAGTTCATTTTCAATCGCCCTTCCATAATGAGCGACTACTGACGAGTAATCGCTGTCCTTTGGGGAAGCATCTAATGTTTTGTAAATGTATTCACCCGTGATTAACAGTTTTTTACTTCCCAAATCTAAATTATCAAAATTAGGAAATGTAGTTCTTATTTTCTTTTCAGCTTCTTCCATCCTTCGAGATGCTTGCTCATGAACTTCGATTTGTTGTTTTTGAAAATTAAAAAGTTCGCTCGGATATTTTTTGGCTAGTTCAAGAAAATATTGTTTCCAATTTCTTTCCGCTTCCTTTAAATCTTTAGCTATCTTTTTATTAAAAGGCATTCGCTTCTTTTCTAATAAATAAGAGCGCTCAGGATACTTCTCCGATGTCTTTAAAAAATATGCCTCCCATTTTTTAGAATCCATATTAAGTTTTTTTCCTAAAAGAAATAATTTTTGATATAGAAAAGTTATAAGCGTTAGTATTGAAAAAATTTCACTCTTCTTAAAACGTTTCTCCTTTATATCTTTTTTGAGAGAATCAATTAAATAGATAATATAAATGACTGCTTCTTTACTTTGACCTGTCGTTTCTTCGTAAGCAATTCCCTTTAATCGATCTTGTTCATTATAATTTAAACCATGTGCAAAGGATGTATTGAGAAAAATTTCATATTCTCGATTATAAACACTTTCCTGATGTTTTTCATCTAAAAGAAAAAAATCTTCATAAGAATCATCGCCTGAAAGTTCTTGGTATTCTTTCAAATATTTAGTTGCCTCAGCATGATTTCCTATTTCCCGATAAATTTCTCCTAAAAGTTTTAATACGTCGTTTTTGTTTTTTGGAGTTGGGGCTTCCTTTAAGATATTTTCCAAATCACCTCTAACTTTTTTATTTTTATGAAATCGAATTTTTAATTCAGCTAGTAGGAATTTACAAGTATTAACCTCTACATCCTTAAAAAAAACTTCTAAGTCTTTGATAACTCCTTTATTTTTGTAAAGTCTGCTTTTTGAATCTATAATAAATTTACTATCAAATGCTTCTGCATCTTTTAAAATACCGTTTAACTCTTCATTAAATTCTTTATTCTCGCTAAACCGCTTTTTTAATTTAGCCAAAACAAATTTACAAGTATTAATCTTTGTATCATTTAGAATATCTTCTAAATCGTAGATAGCCTCTTTATTTTTATGAAATTTATTTTTTAATTTAGCTAGAATGAATTTACGAGTATTATCCTCCGCATATTCAAATACGTTTTCATATAAATAGTAAATAGCTTGATATGAATTAAATTGAGAATGTTTATCTAGAATATTTTCAAAATAGTCGATGAACTTTCCCTCATAGTCTTTTTGCTTTAATCCCAATTTTATAAAAGAGGCTATAATACTCCAAAAAGAGATATGCCTTTCAAACCAAATATAAACTAAATCTAGTAGGGATTTTGCATTTTCATTTATTTCTCTTGGCTTTTCATCGAATGGGTAATGCTGATCTATATCCATACCTTCTAATTTAAGTGCCTGCTGATAGTAATTAAATGCTTTTTTATATTCTTCGTTTTCAAAATAAATATTACCGAGCGATAGAACAATTTCTAATTTAAAATGCTTCGCTGTTCTCTTTAAATAATCTTTATGTAAGTTTATGGATTCTTGATTTTTTTTAAGCTTGCTGTATGCTTTTCTTAAAGTACAAATAGGATGATAATCTTGTTGGTGAAAAAGAGCGAAGTTGTCTTTTTCTAGAAATATAGACTGAATCAATATTACACATTCCTCATATTTCTCTGCATTATAATAAAGCTTTCCGATAAACGATTTTATATAAATCTTAGCTTTCGGATCTTCTATATATTTTTCAATTTCTTGAAACATTAAAATTCCATCAGGTAAAAATTTAGATTCTATATCACAATAAGCCTGATAAAGAACAGGTAGTTTTTCTTCAAGGGGATAAACTAATTCTTCGTTAATTTTACAATTATAGTATTTCAGAAAAAATTCCAATGCCTTTACATCCTGCCTAATGTAAATTGACCAATACGCTAATTGGAATAATAAGTCAGAATCTTCTGGAGATTGTTTCGATAGGACTGTATAAAAATTAAATCCTTCTGAATACATTTTCGATTCCCAAAAAAAAGAATTTATTTGGCTTATTGTTTCAGAATCAAGAAACTTGTCCTCTTTTAGTATTTTTTTATAACATTGCAAGGCGCTCTTAATGTTATTCTTTAGCAAATAGAGAAAAGCCAATCTCTTTAAAAGTCCAACCTTTTGCGGGTAACGCCGATATGCTTTTCTATAGAAATCAATTCCATTTTTATACATGGAGGTTTTTTGATATAAAGCAAAAATATCTTCTTCTAAAGTTTCCTCTTTTGGATTTAAAAGAAAAGCTTTTGTAAAATATTTATTCGCTTCCTCAAATTTATAAAAGTGTAATTCATATAACCTTCCAATTTTTTTTAAAAGGTCTGAATCTTTTTTGTCTAGTTCATACGCTTCAAGATAATAATCTAAGGCTAGTTTATATTTGCTCCTATCATTATAACTAAATGCAAGTTTTTTTAAATTTAAAGCATTCCAATTATGTTCGAGATAAACTTTAAAATCCTGAAACGATTTTGCTCTGTCCGTCCAATAACCTGGAATGTAGTATAAATCATCCAATTTGGTTTCATATTTTTCTACATCTTGGAACTGATCTAACTTTTCATAGCACCGGATTAAAATTTTTAATGGTTCTGGACTTTCTGGATTTAGTCTATTAGCTTTCTTTGCAAAACTGATTGCCTTTGTATACTGATTTTTATTAAGACTATCATGACTTCTATTGATTAATGCGTTAAAGCTTTGTTCTTTTTCTTTCGTTACCATTTGCTACCACCAATCCCAGAAACACTACCCACACCACTCTTTACGTCTAGAATTTTTCTCCAATAACCCCAAAATAAAATCAAACAAACCCATTCTCTGTGACTCCGTACCTCCGTGGCTAACCTCAATCACCCACAACGAAATTAAAATTCACAAACGTAAACCCATCCGATTTCTTAATAGTAACCCCATTGTCATTTTTATAGAGAGGCGAAGCCAGAATTTTTTGTTCTAACTCTTCATGGCTAATATGCGTTATGTCCTCGTCGGCAAAGATGAGACTTTCGGCTGTTACTCCTTCCCAATACCAGCCTTCATGTAATGCATCGATATTTTCGAACTTGGTTACTCTTCGAAATTTAATGGTTGTATCTTCTTCTACTGGAACATCTTTAAATTTATCTATCATGGTTAATACCTCTTTACCCCAATCCTTCCTACTCGAACTTCATCGTTAGTTGCACTCGCTTTCTTTCTTTGTCGATTGAGACTACTTTTACTTTTACCTGTTGGTTTAATTGTAAAACGTCAGAGGGACTTTTTATAAATTGATTGGAGATTTGGGAAATATGTAGTAAGCCTGATTCTTTAATCCCGATATTTACAAAGGCTCCAAAGTTTGTGAGATTGTTTACGATACCTGGAAGAACTAATCCTTCTTTTAGATCGTCGATAGTTTTGATTGAGTCATCGAAAGAAAAGGATTTTGCTTTTTGTCTTGGATCGAGCCCGGGCTTTGCTAATTCTTTTACAATGTCTTGTAATGTAGGTAGACCAATTTCATCTGTGAGATATTTTTTTACTTCAATCTTTTTTTGAAGACTCTCGTCTTTGAGTAGAGTTGGAATATCTGTCTTCAAGTCCTTTGCCATTTTTTCTACGATAGAGTATGCTTCTGGATGAACGGCACTGTTGTCTAATGGATTTTCTGAATTTGGAATTCGTAAGAAACCAGCGCATTGTTCAAATGCTTTTTCTCCGAGGCGTGGAACTTTGAGTAATTGTTTACGGGACTTGAATTGTCCGTGTTCCTTTCTGAAATTGACAATGCTTTCGGCTAACGCAGGACCCACACCGGAAACGTAGGCTAATAGGTGTTTGCTGGCAGTATTGAGGTTAACACCGACTAGGTTCACGCAGCTTTCTACTACTTGGTCGAGTCTTGAGTGTAATAGCGATTGGTCTACATCGTGTTGGTATTGTCCGACTCCGATAGATTTAGGTTCAATCTTTACAAGCTCAGCGAGTGGATCAAGAAGTCTTCTACCAATAGATACTGCCCCTCTTACTGTAACGTCCTGGTCGGGAAATTCTTCCCGTGCTATCTTTGACGCTGAATAAATAGAAGCTCCCGCTTCATTCACCATAAAAATTTCTACAGCCGAAGGAAAGTTTATTCCTTTAAAGAAACTTTCTGTCTCTCTAGAAGCAGTTCCATTTCCAATTGCAATTGCTTCTGTTTTAAATTTCTTTGCTAATTCTAAAATTAGCACGCGCGATTTTTCTATTTCATTTTGTGGAGCATGAGGGTAAATCGTTGCGTTAAATAGAAAATTTCCTTCGCTATCGAGACAAACAATTTTACATCCCGTTCTAAATCCTGGATCAACTGCCATTATCCGCTTTTGTCCTAATGGTGATGATAATAGAAGTTGCCTGAGATTGAGCGAAAACACATGAATAGCCTCCAAGTCCGCTTTTTCTTTTGTCATCTGGCGAAATTCTGTTTCTATAGAAGGCTGTAAAAGTCGTTTGTAAGAATCTTTAATTGCTATGTCTAGTTGTTCTCTTGATTCTCTAGTTGCATTTTTCTTAATAACTGAATTTTCAATTGCCTGTATGGTTGTATCATGGTCGGGTGCGATAGAAAGTTTTAGAATCTCTTCATTCACTCCGCGCATAATAGCTAGAAACCGGTGAGACGGACATTTTTGTAAAGGCTCTTCGAATTCAAAATAGTCTTTGTATTTACTGCCCTCTTCGTCTTTGCCTTTAACCACAGAGGATTTTACAATTGCTTGTCTCTGGAACTGTGAGCGTATAAGACTTCTTACTTCTTTTGTTTCACTAATCATCTCAGCTACAATGTCTCTCGCTCCCTGCAAAGCCTCTTCGATAGAACTAACGTCTTTTTCTTTTGAAACAAAAGACTTCGCAAGCTCAGATAGATTGTTTTTTGATTGTTCCATTATATGTAAGGCTAATGGCTCTAAGCCTTTCTCTCTTGCAACTGACGCTTTTGTTTTACGTTTTGGTTTATATGGTAAATAGAGGTCTTCTAATTCAATCGGATCATACGTAGATGTAATTTTTTTTCTTAGTTCAGGTGTGAGCTTTCCTTGCTCTTCGATTGTATGTAATACAGTTTCTCTTCTTTTTTCTAACTCGACTAATTGATTCATTCGAGTAGAGATATTTGCAATCTGAACTTCGTCTAAGCTTCCCGTAATTTCTTTTCTATAGCGGCTAATGAAGGGAATCGTCGCTCCCTCTTCTAAAAGTTGAATCGTGCCCGCAATTTGTTTTTCTGAAATTTGAAGTTCTTTAGAAAGAATGGATACATGTGCTTTGTTCATAATATCCATTTTTTAAATTGTAAGGAGCTAACCAACACCTTTTAGGCTGCAATGGTTAATTATTAATTGTAAATGGTTAATGTTTTAAATAAAACTTTCGAAGGTTCTTTGGAGTTGTTGCAAGGGCATTGCTCCTGAAACTCTTTTCACCTCTTTTCCATTCTTGAAGAGGATAACAGTCGGTATGCTACTAATATTAAACTGTCTCGCAATATTTTGCTTTTCATCTGTGTTAATTTTTATAACAGTTACCTTTCCTTTCCAAAGCGAAGCCAATTCTGCTATGATTGGTGATAACATTTTACACGGACCACACCATTCAGCCCAGAAGTCAACGAGTATAGGTTTATCGTGTGTTTCCAATAAATTGTAAAACGAAGCCGGCATTTCTTTATTCATCCTTTTACCCCCATTAAAAATCCTAAAAAAGCTCCATACAAAATACTAATATAAGGATTAGACGTAAGTGGACATGCACCTGTTCTGCACCCAACTACTCTATGCCATAAATACCCAAACCCACCCCCTAAAACAACCGGTAAAATCGTCGTCGCTAAATTCATACAATTCACTCCTTCAATTATTAAAAATTCACTTACACAAAAATACTATACCCCATATGGTATACACTTAAAATAGAATATGCCTATTTTTTTACAAGTAAAATTTGAAGGCATCAATTTCAATGCAAACCTACAAAACACTTTGCATTAACTTTTCTTGACAAACAAAAAGACGCTATCTTCTATGACTACAGATAGCAATAGATATTTAGTGTTATCAAAAAGAGCATTGGTTTTAAGAATGAAGTAATCTCTATTGCTATTTATCATCCGAAGTTTTGAAAATTCATTAAATGAGGGAATAATGAAACTTTTAATTTTAATTTTATTGATTCAAATTAGCAATTGCAAACTAGATAATTCAACTACTGGGTTTGAATCTTATGAAAGTAAAGAATTTTTATCATTCATAATTCTACAAAGATACATGGCTGATAATAAAAGAAACACTGAATGCTCCAAACCAAATTCTATTGTGTTTTCGCAAAACGGGTCTAGTTGTATTGATAGTAGAGTTACGAAGGGTCTTATTATTGATACTAGCACTGGTCTAGAGATTGATTCTGATACTTTGTCGCCGGGGAAATCATTCTATTGCCAGTGTGGAAAAGATTTTAAATACTCTCAGTGGTATAGAACAGATTCAACATTAGAAAATGGATTTTCAAATGTTCAACTGAGTTTTATTTTTGCAAGCAGTGTAGCGTCTTACAGTAAAAATATTCCTCTCGTGTTTAATTTAGACTATAAAGCTACGGATAATTTAGTTTGCCTATCTAAATGTCCTGTAAGCGGAGAGAATTTTCAGTTTCAAACTTTAAAGATAAGGTGATACATTGAAAGCGATTTTTATTTTACTAATTTGTGGATACACTATATTAGCCTGTATTCCCGAAATTCCAACAATCGAAAAGCCAAAAAAGGCAAGCAAGAGTGATCAATTCTTATTTTACTATGTTAATATCTATTTGCCTGCAGAAAAGAGAAGGCAAGGTTGTGCAAGACCAAACTCAATTCAATTCCAATATACTGAATTAGGATGTTTAGATAATAGAGTTGGGAATGGATTAATTTATGATGCAGATACCAAGGTGGAGCTTCCAAACGAAAATGGAACTATCGGAAAATCGTTTCTCTGTCAATGCGGAAGTATTTTTAATTATTCTATTTGGGCAAAAGTTTTAGGTAATATAGATGCTGATTTTAGTAATTTACCACTACAGTATTTATTTAGTAGCTCGGTGAATGTTGGGGATAAAACAAATAAGCCTCTAGCCTACAATGTCAATTATAACACTTCAGAAAATTTTGTATGTATAGCCTATTGTCCAAATGAGGGTAATGTTTACCGATACCAATTTTTACGAATCAAGTAGCTAAAGGGGATTTACCGCAATACTTATTTAACGTAAACTCGATGTAAGAGAAGCCCTTAAGTCGTCATTCCTGCCTTCGCAGGAATGACAGCCAATGTATTTCTTACATCGAATTCACATTATTTAAAATGACCTAAATTGGTTACATCCAATTAGCCACTTTTCGGGAATGGTTTAAAACCATTCCCTACGGATTTATTTTTTTAAAGGTTCTAGCAAACCTTCCAAACCATTTAATTTTATTTCATAGATTGTTTCGAGTAGGATGCCTAATTTTCCTTTTGGAAAACCATTTCGTTGAAACCATTCCAAATAGAACATAGGAAGTTCAGATAATTTAACTCCTTTGTATTTTCCAAAGGGCATTTCCATAGTAACCAATTGAACTAGTAATTCAGGATCTGGAGTCATAGAACTCAATATGTTTAAGTGGGATTTTGTATCAATGTTTTATTAGATGACGTTTACTCATAGCCGCTCTAGCTCCGCTTATAGAGCCGGTTTAGACCGGTGAGCAAGGGCACTTTGAAGCGGACATATACGGGCTCTAGAGCGGAGCTAGACCGAAGGTGAGTAAAGGTAAGTATACAGCGTATTAAATCCAAGCGGCTAATCATTGTTTCTCAAAATCTATTTAATATTCTAAAGACTTTTTTTGAAATTCCACAGTAGTTTTGGCTCGATTATTTCCTGATAAATCATTCGAATCATAAATTTTTGTTAAAAGTTTTTCGAATAAAATTAAACTCTTCAAATAGGATTGTTTTTTAAACAAAAATCGAATTGGCTCGGGATCGGTATTGTCAAATGTGTCCAATCTAAATTTACCAATTCCAGTTTTTCCTTCGAGTGGTATGTTTTTATTCATTGGATAATCATCTATTTGCTTGATTACAAATATTTTTTCATCATGATTTGGTTTTCCATTTGGTTCAGTATCTATTACTTCCAAATTAATTTTTTGGTGCAATTGGAAATTATCCATTAAAACTTTAGTTTTAATTTTTATGAGCTTAGCATCTGCCGGCTTACCACTATTAGCCTGAGTCGTTGCAGGAATATCAAAGAATAAAATGATCTGCTTACTCTTTGCGCCCTGGCTACCTTTAATTCCAACTTCTATCGAATCAAACTGTTCTACTTTCAAGCAATCACCGGTTTCTGCTTTATTTAGATTTTCTGTGCATTCATCTCCCTTTGTAATTCCTCTGGATACAATGGTTCTAACTGGAATCGTATCCAAACGCATAAATAAAAGGCTATAATGTCCTTTTAATGTTGCATTCACTTCAGAAATTTTTTCATCAATTATATTTTCAGACTTACGAATATTTTCGATGGAAGATAGTTCACTATCTGACTTTTGAACTTTGAGTGGTTCAATCTTTTCTTGCGAGAAAAGATTGAGACTAGTTAATAAAATCAGAATTATTATAATTTTCATTGTTTATCCTTATGTATATATCCATTTACATGCATCCGAACGAAGCACAATTAAATTGCCCTGTCAAGGTATAATGAATCGTTTCCACTTAAGAAATTAATTTAATTTCGATATAATGGCTGTTATTAAAGTAAAAACTAGACCGTAATTATACGTTTTGGATGGAATGTTATTACAACCCCCAAAATAAGTTTAGCTTAATAAAGATTCAACGCTACATAGGCTTGTGCATGGGAGGGAAGAATTCCTTGTACCCTTTTTTTGTTCGACTCATAGCCTATCTTTGCAAATATGACATACAATCGGGCAATTTGCCCCTACAATTGGAATAGAGGACAATCATGAGCACAAAAACTTTGAGCGACAAACTAAAAAATACCCGTAATATCGGGATTTCAGCTCACATCGATTCAGGAAAGACAACACTAACAGAACGTATTCTTTTTTATACGAATAGAATTCACGCTATCCATGACGTTCGCGGTAAAGACGGCGTTGGGGCAAAAATGGACAGTATGGAATTAGAAAGAGAGCGCGGAATCACCATTCAATCTGCTGCTACCTACTGCACATGGAAAAGTTCTACCATTAACATCATTGACACTCCCGGTCACGTTGACTTTACAATTGAAGTAGAGCGATCTTTACGCGTTCTTGATGGTGCTATTTTAGTTCTTTGTGGTGTATCTGGTGTTCAATCTCAATCCATCACTGTGGATAGACAAATGAGACGTTACTCCGTTCCACGCGTTGCTTTTATTAACAAACTCGATAGAACCGGTGCAAATCCATTTCGCGTGATTGATCAATTGCGTGAAAAACTAAAACACAATGCTGTTGCCGTTCAACTTCCAATCGGCTTAGAAGGAAACTTCAATGGAGTCATCGATTTAGTTTCTATGAAAGCAGTTTATTTCGAAGGCGCTAATGGAATGGAAGTTGTAGAAAAAGAAATTCCTGCTGAGCATTTAGAACTCGCAAATAAAAAAAGAGAAGAAATGCTCGATGCTGTTTCTTTATTCAGTGATGAATTAACAGAAGCAATGCTAGAAGGAACTCCTACTGAAGACCAAATCAAACGCGCTATTCGTCAAGGTGTTCTCGAATTAAAACTAACTCCTGTATTTATGGGCTCTGCTTATAAAAACAAAGGTGTTCAAAAACTTTTAGACGGAGTAGCGGATTATCTTGCTAATCCTACAGAAGTAACTAACAAAGCTCTCGATCTAAATAAAGATGAAGAAGAAATCATCCTTGAATCTGACCCAACTAAGCCTCTAGCTTGTCTTGCATTCAAATTGGAAGATGGAAGATACGGACAGTTAACTTACGTTCGAATTTACCAAGGTAAACTTTCTAAGGGTATGACCATCTACAATTCTTCTACCAATAAAAAACATAGCGTTGGACGATTGGTTCGTATGCACTCTGATGAGATGGAAGAGATTCAATCTGCAGAAGCTGGAGACATCGTTGCTTTATTTGGTATTGATTGTGCTTCAGGGGATACATTCACCGATGGAACCTGGAAAGTGGCTATGGAATCAATGTTCGTTCCTGCTCCTGTGATTTCTTTAACAATTGAATGTAAAGAATCTAAACAACTTCCAAACCTTGCTAAAGCGCTAAACCGTTTTACAAAAGAAGATCCAACTTTCAAAACAGAAATTGATAAAGAGTCTGGACAAACCATCATCAAAGGGATGGGTGAATTACATCTTGAAGTTTATGTTGAGCGTATGAGAAGAGAATACGGTGTAGATTTAGTTACCGGTGCTCCTCAAGTTGCTTACCGTGAAACTATCACCAAGAAAGCAGAATTTGATTACACTCATAAAAAACAAACCGGTGGTCAAGGACAGTTCTCTCGTGTTGCTGGTTACTTAGAGCCAATTCCTTTAGAAGAAGGAAAGAACTACGAGTTCGTAGACAAAATTGTGGGTGGTTCTATTCCTCGCGAGTATATCAGTTCTTGCGATAAAGGATTTAGAAGCTGTCTCGAAAGAGGAGCTCTCATTGGATTCCCAATCGTTGGAGTGCGTGCTGTTATCAATGACGGTGCTTACCATGATGTGGATTCTTCTGATATGGCATTCCAAATTGGTGCTCGTTATGGTTTCCGTCAAGGGTTCCAAAAAGCTTCTCCGATTATCCTTGAGCCTATCATGAAAGTGGAAGTAGACGGACCGGTTGAATTCCAGGGTGCAATTCTCGGTGGTCTCAACCAAAGACGTGGTATGATTCTAGCTACCACAGAACAAGATGCTTATTGTAAAATTGAAGCAGAAGTTCCTTTAGCGGATATGTTTGGTTATTCTACAGTCCTCAGATCTTCTACTCAAGGTAAAGCTGAGTTCTCAATGGAATTTTCTCGTTACGCTCCAGTTCCTAGAAACGTATCTGAAGAGCTTCTCAAGAAATACAAAGTTAAACAAGACGAAGAATAGTAGTGTATCGCATATCGTCCGTAGGGACTTGATTCATCAAGTCCTTACGATAATGTATAATGCTTATAAAAAAAGCCAAGCTGCAAAGCTTGGCTTTTTTATTATTAGTAGCTATTCTGTATTATTCTCAGCAAATCACAATCGACTCTTTGCTCTTTCTTTGTATTCTTCTAAAGGAAATAAAGGAACCTCGGATGCTCCGGGGGAACCTGATTCTGAATATTCGAATGGGTCGTCAATATCCTGAATAAGACGATACATATAAACATAAATCAAAGTTACAAATCCAATTAAAATATATTCAGCAAGAACACTTTTAAATTTTGAAATTAATAGAAGAATGATAATCGCAGAAATTAAAACCTCTAACAGCGCATAACCGGTAGAAAGAAAATTAGTTCTAGAAATTACACCAATGCGAGTAATAATCTTTCTAAGTGTATTTAATTCACCCAGCATTCTAGTAGCATAACTTGTTGCGCCTAACTTTTCCATATGAGAAATTGTGGATTGTAACTTTGATAAAGAATAAAACATCTGCTCATAGGAAACTTTTTTATACAACCAACTGTAGATGTCAGAAGTAATTTCAAATAGAGATGACTTCATTTTCTTTTCATCTAAATCGGGCTTACTAATGGACGCTGTAACCATCGTTTCTTCGAGAGCTTCTAGAGTGCAAGCAAGCTCAGCGGGAAGCTTTTCACTTTCCTTGTAATCCGACATTGTTCCAGCAAGCATAAAACCTATAAGAAAAATTCCACCCGTTAAAACTAAACCAACATCTGCAAATTCAATGATTCCTTCAAATGCAAAGACATTTCCTAAAATATAATTAAGCCCAATGACTACTGCCATATACGGGATGCTCGTTAACATAAGCTTCCATTTAATCATTCGTATCCTCTTTTAAACTTTTGATTTTGGGAAGTTTAGTTAGATTGTTCTTTGCGTCAATTAAAATTAGCTTGCATTCGTTTTTGATTCAATATCAATAGAGTTGTTGAAAAAATGACACCCTGATGCTACTTGCACTGAGCCTGTCATAGGGAGACTTTACTTAATAAAGTCATGGATTCGAGAGCCTCGCTAGAGCAACCATGACACTGTTCTTCTATTTTTTCAACAAATCTAATAGTGACAAAAAAGGAAAAACCAATGAAACTACTTTCTCTTATTACAATTCTCTTTTTAACTTCTTGCTCTAGTCTATTCTGGAGAGATGCAAAACTTTTTCCGTTGATTAGTTTTTCTGAGACAGGAAAAAAACTTGCTTATATAAGAGTTCATTATAAGGAAAAGGATTCCTGGAATCCGCTAAATGGAACAACCGATAAGAAAAATTTCACTACACAAGTTATACTCGCAGAAATTGAAAATGATTTACGCCTTAAGAAAATAATTGAGTTAGAGCGCTTCCCTTTCTGGATTCTACCAAATGCATTTTACTACAACGAGTCTGCACAAACATTAGCTTTTATGCACGGGCTCAAAGAAAACGAATATGGCACACCTAGTAAAACAATTTCGATTCATAACCTCACCAATAAAAAAACAACCGATGTCATAAAAGGAAAAACGGAAATCAAAACTCCTTTAGGCTTAGCTCTTTCGCCTGACGCAAGTTTACTCGGTATAGTCAGTGGCGAGGTAAATGAAGAAACCGGTTTCTATAAAAATTTCAAATTGCATATTCTAAGTATTGGAGAAAACAAAATTCAGTCCAGTTTTCCTATTCCTGATTGGCAGGATTCACCCGAATTTGAATTGGCATGGACTAAGGGAGATGCTGTATTATCCGCTCATATAGATAAAAAACTTTTTACTGTTAAAGGAAACTCAATTACAGAATCAAAATTTACCGGCACAAATCTAGTAGATAATAATAAATATGCGTATTGGCGGGCTTATAAATGGGAAAGCGCAGATGTAGAGCTAGAAGGAGTTAACCTGGGAAGATAGAACTATTTGTGTTGTTTTACTATTCCAAAAATTGGAACATGACTATCTGTTTCTACTGTTTGAATTTGAAGGATTTCTACTAAATCATCTCGAAGTCCTTTTAAGAATCCTTTTTTATCGGGAACATTTTCTGTAGATAGTGACTTTGTATCTGTATCTAAATGAATGGATTCAAATTCAGAATTCGTATCATTCATATTTAAAACAACTGGCTGATAGGTTGTATCAGAAGCATAAGAGCTAGGGCTTTTTAGAAGAGGCGTTTCTTCTGGTAGGAAAGATAACTCAATCTTGTGAAATGTTTGTAAAGGTTGTTCAGGAATTAGAGACTTACTTCCATTACTATCTGTTTTACATCTAACATCCGTTTCTTTGTGACAAAAATAGCAGCTTACAGTAATTACATTGGAATGTGTAATATCACTTGCGAGCTTTGATTTTTTTCCGCAATTGGGACAATTGAATGAAATTTCAGTAGCAGGGGTTGTTGTATTCATATTCTTTATAGAAAATCGGTCATTCTTATAAATGGGATTATAATAAAATTATGTAATATAATAAAACTATTCCCATTTTTTTAAGAGGCAAGAGAGACTTTACTTCTTGCCTATCCATTTGGTTAGATTACACCTGCTTTTTTAGCAATAGCGTAAAAATTAATACCCCAGCCTACTCCTAAGAAGTGTTTTGGAGTGAAAATTTCTTCAGTGCTTGGATCCCATAAATCTTTTATGAGTGCATCCGTGGTAAGCTCTCTCCCGATTGGTAAACCCCAGAAATTCTCTTGCTCGTTGTTGTTATCCATTTATAAATCCTTATCCTTTTATTTGTCTGAATATTTTATATTAAAAACCTTTTTTCCGTCAATGAAATTTAATCAAAAAATTTCTAAGCCTTACTCTTTTTTACCATTTCAAAAAATTCTTTAAATAAATACTCTGCATCATGTGGACCGGGAGAACTTTCTGGATGGTATTGCACAGCCATTACTGGAAGTGTGCTAGAGCGAATTCCTTCAATCGTGTTATCATTTAAATTGATATGCGTAATTGGCTCTGAAGATGAATCTTCTCCTACTACCGCAAAACCATGATTTTGCGCTGTGATTTCCACTCGTCCTGTAGAAATATTTTTTACTGGTTGATTTCCACCACGATGACCAAATTTTAATTTTGTAGTCTTTCTGCCTAAAGCCAATCCAATGATTTGATGACCGAGACAAATTCCAAATAGAGGTTTCTTTTTAGAAATAATTGTTTTAGCAGAATGAATTCCATAGCTAACAGGCTCAGGATCCCCTGGTCCATTGGATAAGAAGTAACCATCAAAATTTTCTTCCATTACTTTTTCGATTGGATATTCAGCAGGGAAAACACTCACTGCAAATCCAGCATCATTTAGATTGCGAAGAATATTTGTTTTCACTCCATAATCATAAACAGCCACTCTATATGGTTTATTTTCTTTAGAGCCAAATTCATATCTCTCTTTGGTGCTCACAACTTTCGCTAAATCCATTCCCTGAATGCCGGGAAATTGTTTTACTTGTTTCAGAAAGTCATCGGAGAATTTATCTGCTATAAAAATCCCGCCGTTGGGTGCACCGTTTGTGCGGATAAAGCGTGTAAGCTTACGAGTGTCAATTCCTTGAATCGCCGGAATTTTGTATCGCTTTAAAAAAGAAGAAAGTGTCTCAGTCGATCTAAAATTAGATGGAACAGGGACGTATTCTTTAACGATTAGCCCGCTGACTTGAATTCTATCAGATTCCATATCCTCAGCGCAAATCCCGTAATTTCCAATCATTGGGTAGGTTAGAGTTACGATTTGCTTGCGATAGGAAGGATCTGTTAAAATTTCCTGGTAGCCTGCCATAGAGGTATTAAATACAACCTCGCCAACTTCGGAACCCTCATAACCAAAAGATTCCCCTTCAAATACTTCATTATTGTCTAAAACTAAAAATGCTTTCATTTGTTTCTAACATATTTCATATTGTTGCATTAAGGTCAACAAAATGCTTCCATCAAACGACAATTCATTTACCCTAATTTTTGGCGCTGATGCTGATAAAAATCTGATCCCAATCTTCATCCACGAGAAAAAGTATATGGTTCCCCGTAATATTAACCTACTTAGAGGGTTCCATTATATCGTTTCAACTACAGATGACTACGACCTAAAACTACAAAAGCATTGTTGGGCAGGAAGTTGTGAGAATTGCAAATGTCGTTTTCAAGATTCTCAGCTAGGAGAAGCAGAAGGGCTTGCCTGTCAAATGGATGTTGAGCCAAACTTAAAAATCACACTTATCCCTAGAACTATGAAACGAAAGATTACTTTTGCAAATGATTACAGTATTTAAATTCTCAATTTTTTTATTTAAAATATTTTACCAGGTAAACAGAATTTCCAATTTCGTTGTATTCAATCACATCAAAAAAATCTCTAGCCATAAATATTCCTCTACCATGCGATAAAGTTTGTATTTCCTGATCGTCTTTTTTTCTTTGCAACATTTTCTTGGAATCAAATCCTTTTCCTTCATCGGTAACACGAAAGCTAATTAAAGAAGGATTGACTATAAATTCAATCGTTACATATTTATTGGTATATTCAGGTAATTTTTGTCGCTCTATTAAGTATTGTAGATAATCTCCATTAGCCTGTAATTCTGTTTTTTCTTCGAAGCTAATATCTAAATTTCCATGCTCAATAGCATTAATAAGTATTTCACGTAAAGACATTCTAATTTGAAAAACTGTATCCGAATCAGAATACCTTAAAGCAGCCATTGGCAGTCTATGACAGATAGAATCTACATGCGTCAGGTAGTTTTTAATTTTAAAAACCTGTCTTTCTTCCTGGCAAAACTTCAAAAGCTCATCTTCTTTAACTAGAGAAGCGGTTCCAAGAATCATGAAATCAGAATCAATTTGAACATATTGAAGTTTAATTCCTATCTCTAATGGCTCACCGATTTTATTTGTTAAGTCAGAATTAAAACTAAGACTTCCTTTGGTCTCAATAACTTCTTGAATTGTATATTTAAAAATTTCTTTGTATAATTCTAGATTGCTTACTGACTCCGAATTATACAATAATTCTGTAAAATTTTTTCCGAGTAAATCTTTTACTTTAAACTTTAATATTTCCGTTACAGCGCGGTTAATCGTAAGAATCCGCCCTTCCCCATTTAAGGAAAAAATAATATCTTTAGAATTTTCAATTAAATCTTTGTATTTGCGCTCTGATTTTTCTAACTCATGATTTAGCTCTTCGAGTCTTTTTTTATTATGAAGTAACTCCCTTGTTCTAATCTTTACCATTTTTCTTAAGACAAAGATCATGATCGTAGAAAACATAAAGATTGGAAGCACCGTAAAAAAGCCAAAGACCAGGTAGTTTTTCCATCGTAAATCTACTTTTGGATCTGGATCAAATAGGAAGCCATCTAAATTGTATTCCCCTTTAAACAATCCCAGGCTTACAAAAAGTTTTGCCATTCTAGAAATTCTATCTGGATTTATATGACCAATTGGAATTACACTTGATATTATAAAATTCTCAAGAGTTCGTCCCTCATAAAGTAGGTAACGCTTTGTTATCCTCTCACTCTTTACAATGGCGGGTGTATTTAAAATTAGATCCACAGTATCAGGAATATTGTCCATTGCCTCCTGCCATCCTCTAAGGCTGGCTTTCAAAAAGGCTCTTGTTCTATCTCTATGATTTTCAGCTTCCATTTCCGATGTATAGAGTATGTCTCCATAAAAATCAATTCCGAAATCGTTAGGCGAAATTACATAGGTCTTAATTCCATTTAACTCAATTTGAAATGGCTCATTAGTTACATATCCAATGAGTGCGTCTACTCTTCCAGTCATTACAGACTCTAAACCTTTGTCATTTGGAATTGTAGTCAAAGCAGTTAAAGGAATTCCTTCTTTAAAAAAAACAGCTTGTAGTGCAGGAGGAATCGTAGTTTCAGCGAGCATGATTTTCCTTTTTATAAAATGAGATGGCAACCTAAGATTCTTTTCAGACAAAGAAACAATTGCATCGGGAGTATGTTGAAAGATTGCGGCTAATGCAACAACTGGCTTGCCTTCCATTCTCGCTAATAAAATTTTAGAATCAGCAACTCCGTAATTAACTCGACCAGAAATTATATTATCATTGTTAGCATGAGGGCCACCCTCGATCAGCTCTACATCTAAGCCTGCCTGTTCATAATACCCTTTATACTTCGCAACATAATAGCCTGCAAACTGAAACTGGTTGTGCCATTTTAATTGGATGGAAACTTTTTCTAATTCTTTATTATTTAAAGATTGAGCAAATAGGGAATATGTGCATACATATAAAAGTAGGAATATTAATTTTGGTGGTTTAAAACTCATAGAAGAGATGTCTAAAATAAATTTGTGAATAAATTTAGATTTAGGCAAGTAATTAAAAAATTTAGCAAATAATTTTTTCTATAAATTGAATCCGATTCTAATTATCCTTAAGAAAAAACTTTAAAAAAGGAAACCAACATGGCAGACAACAAAAATTTTTTCAAAAAACCAATCATACAGTTTTCAACAATTCTAATCGCAATTTCCGCCTTAACGCTCAGTGTAATTTTTTCACAAAGCAAAGAAAAGGAAGCACAGAAAGAAAATAAGAAAAAGAACCCTGTAAAAATTTACAGCTCTAGTAAGAGCATGGTTCCAAATGCTCCAAAAGAGAAAGGAATCCAAAAGGAGATCAAACAAGAAGACCAATCAAAAAATATACAAAAGCAAGAAGAGGAAAATAAGAAACCGAAAGTTCCAATAGTTCCTTCCTCTAAGGCTCCAGCTCCGGGCGAATACTAAAGATTATTTCTTCATGTCCATTGAGCATATAACAAACGTTATTCTTTATCTGCTCGGTATATCGATTGTTTTTATACCTTTAGAATTGAGCTTTAAGCAAAAAGATTCTGTCCTATTCAGAAAAGAGTGGATAATAGACGTTTGTTTTTACCTTGGACAAGTCTTTCTCTGGAATTTCGTCACGGTCTATGTCTTAAACTTTCTATTTAGTTTGATTGCATTTGATTGGCTTAAAGACTTTCAAAGAATATTTGAGACAGTTCCATTCATATTGCGCATACTTGCTGTTATCTTCCTAAGTGATTTATTTATATATTGGGGACATCGTTTTCAACATAAATATGATTTTCTCTGGCGATTCCACAAAGTTCACCATACAGCCGAAAAAGTAGACTATATTGCAGCGTTTAGAGAGCATCCACTAGATAATATCTACACTAGAGGTTTAGAGACATTACCCGCAATAATTCTGGGATTCGACTTAAATTTAATTGTTGGATTTTTAACATTTCGCGGATTATGGGCATTATTCATTCATAGCAATGTGACTATACGACTTGGATTTTTGGAAATATTACTCGGTTCCCCTCATTTACATCACTGGCATCATGAATTGGATTTAAAAGGAAGATGTAATTATGCGAACCTCTCCCCTTTAATGGATATTTTTTTTGGAACGTATTACAGTCCTTCCACTATCCCGGAAAAATATGGGATTTTAGAAAATTCAGATCATTCCTATTTAGGACAAATCTTAGAGCCGATCATTTCAAAACAATACTGGGAAAAAATAAAATCTCTTTTTCGAAATGTTTACAATCTACATTAAATTGATTTTGCGGTTAATAGATAACTCTGAACAAGTCCGAGTCCTTTGACTTCCATTTTACCTCTATCCTCAAATTGAAACAAATGCTTTATACGGATATACGTAGATTCAGAAACTTGTATTTGCCCGGGAAGACCATGCGATTCCATCCGGGAAGCTGTGTTTACACTATCTCCCCAGAGATCATAAATAAATTTCTTTTTACCAATGACTCCAGCAACTGCAGCACCGGAATTGATTCCAATTCGTAATTCGAGGGGAATATTATTTTTATTGCGATAGTCGCGGATAACGTCTAACATTTCTAAAGCAAATCCTGCAACTCTTTCTACATGATTATCATCTGGCTCGGGAAGCCCACCGACAACCATATAAGCGTCGCCTATCGTTTTAATTTTTTCTAATTTATACTTTTCTGCAAGATCGTCAAAGCGAGAAAATATTTCATTTAAAAGAGAAACTACAGAAACTGCAGACATTGTTTTGGACATTTGAGTAAAGCCAACTATATCAGAAAAAAGAACAGTGCAATCCTCGAACCTTTCAGCTATCGTATCTGGATTCTCTCGAAGCTTTTTAATAATTGATAAAGGTAGAATATTTTGAAGTAGTTTCTCCGACTTATCATGCTCTAACTGCATGTAAGATTCAGTCTTTTGAAAAATTTGGTGAATATAAAAAGCAAAACCCAATAGAATGATACCGAATGAAATATCAGTAACTATATTCGCAATCTTGATTCTCTCGGAAGACTGAGTTATAATTCCAACCATATCGTCATGCATAAAATCTAAAACTATAAAGATTGCGAATAAAATGCCAATCAACCAATGCATTATTTTCTTTTGGTGAGCGGGAAATATGAAGTATGCGACAAGTGCCTCTGACAATAAAAAGAAATGAACCCTAGCCTGGTTACCCTGCATAAAAGCAAGTAGTATTAAATATCCAAGAGAAAGAAAAAAAAGATAAACTCTAGCAAATAGGATTTTACCATATGCGTTAAACGCTATGGTGAAAGGTAAAAGTATCATATAAGAAAGCGATGCAAATATATAAAAAGGGGGAATCCCAATGGAAACAACGATGGCTAAATTGATGACAGTAAAGACGGGAATAAATAAGGAAAGAGTATTTACTAAAACAATATGTTTATGCTCGGTAATATTTGAAACATAGAGCACGCCTTGGTATACCAACTGATTCCAGAGTAATTGTAACATAATTTTATTTTCTGCAAAAACTACTTCTATTTACAATCAAAAAAATCCAAAAACAGTTTGCAGGTTTGACCTTATCTAAAATTATAAGCCTTGTGGAAACTCTACCAACTATTTACGCTTGTAAAACCAAAGAAGAGCTTTGCAAACAAGTTCTAGATGTAAACAAAAGCCTCGCCAATTTCTATAAAAATATTCCCGATGAATATTTTTCAAGCGATGCAATCCCGGAAGGTTGGAGTGTTCGCAGAAATATGAAGCATGTTATCAGCACAAATATTACCTTTGCATTCTGGCTCGGGCTACCCCCATTTATCCTCAAACTACGTGGAAAACCCAAAAAAAAACAACCTACCGTTGAACAGATAGATCCAACAAATCGACACGGAATTACTTACTACGGGAAATACGAAAAATCAAAATCATTTAATCCAAAGCAAAAAGAAAAGCTACTAGCCTTGATTGAATCTTCTGCCGAGAAAGTTGTAAAACAAATTCAAAAAAGAACAGAAGAAGAATTGGATACGTATGCAGGTCTTTTTGGTGGAGGTAATTTAAGGACATTCTGCTTTTTTTTATTAAAGCACAATGTCCATCATTCTAATGTTGTGAGACAAAGAATAGAGTCTTAGAATTTATTCTAATTCTATCATTATATTTTTATTAAGGTATTTTTTTACAGTTTTCTTATTTGTAATTTTATTATTTGTTAAATCAATAAACTTTACTTCCGGCAAATTATCAATACCCTCAATCTTAGAAATTCTATTATTGCTCAAATCCAACGTCTCTAAGTTCACCAAAGAATCAAGCCCTTCGATTTTACCGATTTTATTATACCACAATTTTAAAATTTTTAATTTTGTGAGATTGTTTAAGCCTTCAATTTTTTGAAACTTACAAACTCCTAATTCTAACTCTTCTAAATTTCTCAAATTATCCAGGTTCTCAATTTTCGATAATTCATTTTCATAAACATGAAGTATACGCAGATTAACCAGAAACTCTAAGTTTTCTAACTTTAAAATTTGATTTCTATGTAAATATAATTCTTCGAGATAAGTTAATGAATTCAAATTTTCTATTTTGGTGAGCTTGTTATCACCGAGCTCTAATTTTTTTAGATTCTTTAAATTTTCAATGCCTTCAATTTTTCCAATCTCATTCATGCTCAAATCTAGTTTCTCTAAATTTTTTAAATTATGCAATCCTTTCATCTTTTGAATTTTATGCTCTCGTAAAGAAAGCACCTTCAAATTGGAAAGATTGTCAAGACCCTGCAATTGACTAATCTGACCATTTCCCTCATCACCGGAAATAATTAAGACTTTCAATCCTGTGAGACTGGATATGAGGGACAAATCATTGAATTCAGTTAAATGCAATTTTAAGCCAACAATTCTCCCCGAAACTGGATCGTAGGAAATTTGATTCTCGTCTCCAAATTCCATTTTTTCCAGGTTTGAGACATTTTTAACATCTGTCTGGGAAATATGAGCGTTTTTTAAAACCTCTGCAAAAGCGGTTCGATCACTCTTTGCATCCTCTGCACCAAGCAGCCCAAAAAGTAAGAAAAAGAAAAAATAAATACTCAGAAATAGTCGCATAGATACTCCTTTAAGAAAAATCACAGAATCTTTATTTCAAATAGGTTCTCTTTCTTAAAAAAGAGATTTTTTTTCGCTAGCAACTTCAATTAAGTTGGGTTAGATATTTAAATAGACTCTTTTTATTTTGCAATCATTAAATATGAAACTATGAAAAAACAATTTGTTCATTCATTTTGGAAGATTTTGTTCTACAAATTCTAGTTGCCTTTTACCTTTATGTCTCCTTTTCTAACGAGAATGAACTATTTGTCTTCAAAACTAAATTTCGATCGGACCGAAAATGAACTAGCAAAGCTTTTGCATCTGGTCAAAACACAAGAAAACTTCATCGACTTAACATCCTCCAATCCAACCCTATTTTTTGAATATGAAACTGAATTAATTCAAAAAGCACTTTCTAGCAATAATATTTTTCCGTATGCGCCGGATCCAAATGGTTTAAAAACAGCAAGGCTAGAAATCGTAAAATACTATCAATCCAAGGGGCGGATTCTAGATGTAGATAATTTATTTTTTACTTCCGGAACATCGGAAGCAATGAGCTTTATATTAAAAGCTATATGCAATTTCAATTCCGAAATCCTACTGCCAACTCCCGGTTATCCGCTCTATGATTTTATTGTTCAATTAGAAAATACTTCTGCAAAGAATTATATTCTTTATCCTGAATCTACAAATGATTCCAATAAATTAAACTGGAAAATCGATTTTGAAAAACTAGAACAAAGTATTACTAAAAATACAAAAGCAATTGTAATCGTAGAGCCACACAATCCAACAGGCAGCAGATTAAATCCAGAAGATGCTGCAAGGGTAACACAAATTGCAAACGATAAAAATTTAATTCTAATTATCGATGAAGTATTTTCAGATTACTATCCGGATTATTACCCGGTAAATCCATACCTTGAAGCAAATTGCATTTATCTTAATGGGCTTTCAAAGACTCTTGCACTTCCACAACTAAAATTATCCTGGATTTATTTATCAGGCAAACAAGAATTTGTCTCTCAACTGAAAGAAGCATTAGAAATAATTTCTGACACATATCTTTCGGTCAATACACCAGTCCAAACTGGACTAGAAATTCTTTTACAAACCGCAGACAGTATTCAAAATAAAATCAAGACTCAAATAAAAGAAAATAAAAAAATAATTTATAAAAATTTAAAAGATGATTCATTTATTGATTTCTTTATACCGGAAGGAGGATGGTATTTAATTCTAAAATTAAAAACAAATATAGAGGATGAAACTTTTTCCTATCAATTTCTCAATGACCAAAAGGTGTATACCTATCCTGGATATATGTTCGATATGCCAGGTGATAAGTATATAGTGATTAGCCTTTTACCCGATAAGGATAGTTTCGAAGAAGGAATCAAAAGATTGATTCACTTCTTTGAATTGATAAAGTAAAAATTTATATAGATTTTAAAAACTCCTTAGCCGGCTTTCTAAATAATCCCATTAAGTTTATTATATAAACAAAAACCATAATTAAAATTGTTATCACAAAACAAAAGAGTAATTCATAGAAAGGAATTGTATAACGTAGATTTAAGAAATGAGTGGATAGTATATAATTAGCCCCTAGTGATAAAACTAATGAGCAGAGAAAAGCATACACTCCCACAAAAATTGCTTCCATCAAATACATTTTAAACACAAATCCTGAAACAGCACCAATAACTCTTAATAAGGAAGTCTCTTCTTCTCTTTGTCGCTTCGTAGAATACAGAGAAGATATTAAAAGTAAAATGGCAGATGACACAATAAAGGATGTCATCAGTCCGATGATACTTGATACTTTTTCCAAAATGGATGTAAAATTTAAAATCGCTTTTTCTACATCAATCACTGTAATATTCGGAGCTTTCGCAATTAAATCTTTTTGAAACTGGTATCGATCATCAGAACTTTCCAGAAGAAATGCACTTATATAATAGGAAGGAGCCGATTCTAAACTTCCAGGAGAAAACAGAACAACAAAATTTGGTTTCATATCTGCCCAATTCACACTGCGGGTATTCGTTATTTTTCCCGAAACATCAATTCCCTGGACATTAAATTGCAATGTATCTCCCACTTTTACGCCGAGAGTCTTAGCAAATTCATATTCAATAGAAATTTCGTCTTCTCCTTTATTTTCCCAGAACTTTCCTTCTACTACTTTTTCCGTTTCATAAAGTTCTTTTCTGTAAGACAAGAAATATTCTCTTGTTCTAGCCGTAGAGCGCCAATCTCGTTTTACCGCATCTTTTTCTGTTTCTTCTTTATTAATTGCTTTATTGTTTATACCCGAAAGCCTGGCACCGATTACGGGAGAAGTCATGATTTGTTTTGAAGGAAACTTTTTTTGTATAGTAACAAGGTCAGTCAATTGCTCTGAACGAATATCAATAGCAAATACATTTGGTCTTCTCTCTAGTTGGTTAATACCGCTTAAACTCAAAAGACTTGTCTTTAGAATGAGAGACAATAGTAAAATAGTTAACGCAGAGCCTATGCCTATAATAGGAAGAGCAAGTCCACTACCGGTTTGATTTATTTTTTTTAATACCAGGCGAAAGGAATTAGAAAATACACCGAGTTTAAGGAGTTGCAAACTAATAACTCTAAAGAGTTGATAAAAAATAGTAAGCACAATGGGGAGTAATAATATTACCCCGCTTAATATGAATCCTTTTAAAAATCCTCCTGTCTCATAGCTGGCTAACAAAAAGAAAAGAATATAGATTATGGCTACTTCCAAAAGTTGTAATAAATCAGGAATGAATCGAATTTTAATTTTATCATCAAGCTCAGAACGAATTGCATAAAGTGGACTGAGTCTACTAATTTTTAGAATAGATTCAAGCCCGATAATAATGGGAACGAGTATACCAATGAATATCCCCCACACTAGTGATTTTAAATTGATACTCGGTTTTATTTCGGCTAAGAAGGCAGATCCGGTTAGATCGGGAATATAAAACTGAATTAAATAGCCAACACTAATTCCAAGAATGGTTCCGAATGTAGAAAGAAATAAAATTTCTCTAAGAAAAATTGAGATATTCCAATAAGAAGAAGCACCGAGGCATTTTAAGACAGCAATTTCCGAGGTCTTTTCTCTAAGCCTTGTTCGAGTAGAAATTAAAATAGAAATACATCCCAAAAAGAATGCGGATAATCCGAGTAAGCTCATATAATCAAAAGTGCTATTTATAAATCTCTGGGAGCCGGATCCAATTTCTGTATTGTGATAGAGGGTTAAGTCTTTACCGATAAAAGTTTTAAAGTTATCTTCTTTGAATTTTTTAGAATCAATCCCAGGAGGCAATGCAACTAGTATATTATAACGAATTCTACTCCCACGGGACTCCAAACCGGTTTCTTTTAATCCAGCCGGTGTTATGATTGCGGTAGGCGCCATGGATGTAAAACTTCCAACGGAGCCTGGTTCTTTTTTTACAATTCCTTTTAACTTAAACTTTTTATTCCCGATGAATACAGAATCACCAAATTTTAATTTTAGATTCTTCGAAAGAGTTTCTTCTAATAACACTTCTTCTTTTTTAAGAGTTTTAAATAGTCCAGAAGGGCTAGTCTGCACTTCACCGTATAACGGAAAGTATGCGTCTAAAGCCTTCACTGTAGCGAGTGACGTTTCTTTGGAGGGAGTGTAAATCATCGATGCAAAGTTAACAGAGTAAGACAATTTTGAACCACTTGGTAGATTTGCTTTTACAAACGCTTTTGTATCGTCTGAGTAAGAAGATGGAGATTCAATCATTAAGTCTCCGCCCATTATCGTTCTAGACTCTTTGCCAATGGCTTCATAAAGATTCTGCTTATAGGAATTAAGTCCTACAACTGTGCCTACTCCGATTGCGACTGCTAAAATAAACTGAAAAGAATAGGCAGGCTTTGTAAAAATCTCTCTTAAAATTAACCTGGACTTAAAAGACAATTTCATTTTTTACCTTTCTTTTTAGATTTAACATTACTCTTTTGCGAATAATTAGGATTAGCTGTTCTTTGTTTGATTTCTCCATTTTCCATTTCTAAGATTCTATCAGCAAGTGCTGCGACTTTTGGATCATGAGTAACAACTATTAAAGTTGAATTATTTTCCTTATTAAGCGCAGTGAGCATATCCATAACAGCATTTCCATTCTTAGAATCTAAGTTTCCAGTAGGTTCATCCGCAAATAGAATTTTTGGATTATTGATAAAAGACCTTGCAATGGCTACTCTCTGTTCTTCTCCACCGGATAATTGAGATGGAAAATGTGTCACTCTATGCTCGAGAGAAACTTTTTCGAGAAGATTCAGTGCTTTTTCTTTTATTTCTTTTTCAGTTAGCTTAGTTGAAATAATGAGAGGAAGAGATACATTTTCTATGGCGTTTAACGTTTTAACTAGTTGAAAGTTTTGAAAAATAAATCCAACCTTCTCGGCTCTGAGTTTTGCTAACTCATCTTCTGTGAGCCCACTCATTTTGACCGAATCAAGAATTACATCACCTGTATCTGCTCTATCTAATCCAGCTGCAATTCCAAGCAAAGTAGATTTACCCGAGCCAGAAGGTCCCATGATTGCGACAAATTCCCCTTGCTCGATTTTGATATTTATATTTTTTAAAACATGAAGTGAATGTTCTGACGATGTATAATTTTTATTGATATTAATTAATTCTAACAAAGAAATCCTCGATTATTATTAAATTACTTTTTGATAAGACCCGATTCCAGTCTTAAAAGTTCCAAGATATTTTCTACAATTTAAAAATAGAAATCCTTGCCATATTCACTTATCGCTGTAATTTGCTGAAATATGACAAAGATTAAAGAATTGATCTCCCGCTTTTTTACTTTCCGACTCCTCTGGGATTTATTTATGATTCAAGCTGTGATTTTGAATCTAAACCTAATCATTTTTGATTTAACTTACCTTTCCCTGAGACCGTATTACCTAAGTCACGCACCTGCCATTACAAAATTTTATGACCCATTCCTGGGAATCGAGCCTCATAGAACAACGGAAGATTACTTAAAACTAGTAAATGAATATGCACGAATTCTTGATACCCCGGACTCTCAAGAAAAGGAAGAAGCCATTCAGTTCTTCTCACAAAAATTAATTGAACAATCCGCAAAAATGGTAGAAGAGAATCCTTTCGAAAAAGCGGGGCTAACAGCAAACTTACAAAAAATAAAACATGAAATCAAAAAAAAGTATGAAGCGGATTCTGGCATTAGCCCCGATAAATCTTCTTCGAAGGAAGCTTTTAAATGGTTCTGGACTTTTGATGCTAAGACTGTAAAAGATCATATTCACTTTTTTAAAGAAGAAATTTCTCCCCTGATTGAGCCAAATTATTACAGGCACTATGGATTAAATGGAAAATATGTAGATGAGTTCTTTAAGTTAGATGTTCCATTCTTTGCGTTATTCCTTATAGAATTTTTAGTGCAATGGTATTTGGCAATTAAGAATCGAGTTTATGTTGCCTGGTTTTTATATCCAATGTATCACTGGTATGATGTATTGGGATTAATACCGTTAGCCGAGTTTAGATTCTTCCGATTATTCCGCGTAGTATCAATGTATATTTTATTAAAGAATAGTAATCTTACCAATGTGGGTAATGACATATTTACCCGAACCTTTACCTATTATACAAATATTATTAAAGAAGAATTAACTGATATGGTAACAGTTCGAATTCTTTCAGAAATGCAAGAAGAGATCAAGTCAGGTGCATCTATAAATTTAGTAACTTCTGCAGTGGAAGCAAGACGAGAGCAATTAAAGAAATTAATCGTAGATAATATTAAAAAGGGACTAGCAAATCCAAAAGCAAATGATATGATTCGTAAACTTTTAGCGGAGGCTTTAGTCAAGTCGTCTAACAATGCTTCGACGCTACAACTCGTTCCATCTGTAATCAAAGAAACAATTACCAAAGACATTGGCTTAGCAATATTTGACTCTGTAAATGATGTAATAAATTCCAAATTGACAGGAGAGCATGGCGAGGAAAATATCAATGGCTTAATAGACAATGTTCTAGACGATGTAATCCTTGGATCTCAGGATAGTGAATTTAATAAACTAAGTGAAGATATGACCGTTGAAATCATTGAGAATATGAAGAAAGCAGTGTCTGTTAAAAAATGGGTGAAAGCTAAATTATAATTAGCCGCATAATCTATTTAAGAGAGAAAAAATGAACTTAACTATTTTGAAAACTTTTCTTTATCTATCATTAATTTTTATGAGTCTAAATATCTACTCTGAAAAGATTGAAATAAAAGTCGGAGTCCAAACCATTTGTCTACCAAAGGATGGGACAGCGATTACTGCTAGTTTGCCGCCTTGCACAAATAAAATACCGGTAGACATTTATACTCCGGAAGATAAAAAACCGGTTGCCGATGTATTAGTTTTAAATGGATGGAGTTTTCCAAGAGACGACTGGCAAAAGAAAACAAGAATACTCAAATCTGCAAAGGAAAAAGGATTTCGACTTATTTTTCCAGAAATGGGAAAGACAAATTATGAATCCGATTATTTCCCTGAGACTAAATTAAAATGGTCTACAACTCCAGGTGGCAAATGGGTTCGTGAATTTTTACTTCCAGCCTTACAACAAAACGGAATTCTTATTAAAGGTGGTAAGAATTTTGTAATGGGTTTATCTACTGGAGGAAGAGGAGCGGCTATTCTTGGTTATACGAAACCGGATATTTTTAATGCTGCCGCATCTATTTCGGGAGACTTTGATCAGGCAACAATGCCAAAGGATCGCTTGATGACAGGATCGTATGGTCCCTACGAGGAAAACAAAGAACGATGGGAAACCGTTGATAATGTCTATAGAAGTGCAAAGGACTGGAAAATCCCTGTTTACCTCGGACACGGCCAGGCAGATAAAATATCTCCCTTTATACAGACCAAGAATTTTTATTTAAAATTGAAAGAGCTTCACCCAAATCTGAAAATTATATTCAATGACCCAAAAGATGCAGAGCATGATTATAAATATTGGGACTCAGAAGTGGATCCAATCTTTCAATTTTTTTCTAGCGTAAAATAATTAGTAAGGTTTTTCTCCCGAATAATTTCCGGGTGGATTGTAATTGCATCCGTAAATTATTCCCTGACCGTTAGAGCAAACAACTCCAGCACAACCAATGGTCGTCGAATTTTTCCACACTACCTGTGTATAATGTCCACATGCTTTTCCTGAAGCGCAAGTATTAGTTGAATAGGTGTAATCAGGCTTTTCATTATACCAGGCATTTGTTGCGGCTACTGCAGTGTAGCTACTAAAACTTGCCCATGCTAGATTTTCACCATATCCTGGATTTGTTGGTCCGGCAGTATGACTCATTGTGCAATTATTACTATTTGCAAGAAAGGTAACTTTTCTAAGTGCATAGTCTGCAACAGTAGTATCCCATGTTAAGTCCGGCAAACCGGCGTTTTCCTGTGCGCGAAGTTTATTGTGCTCCGCTGTAATGCCGCTAACTGAGGCAGGCTCAGATGCAGAACTAGAAGTATTAATTCCAGAACTTGAACTTGAAAATTTAATTCCACTTCTTGAAGAAATACCCAGACCGAGTAAAACCATATCACTACTTAACTTTTTTCTCTCTTCTGTTGATTTACATTCTTGTTTTAAAGTCAATACATCAGAAGGACATTCCATAATATTTTGCACACAACCTGCAAAAATTAATATAAACATTAAACTTATTTTTTTCATAATTATACTTCTCAATTTATAGTTTTAAACTTAGACGTTTTGGCAATAAAAATAAGAGTATAAATACTTTAGAAGTTTATTATAAAAATATTTACATGGAAGTAACATTTGTATTTCTTGTAGGTAGACGTTGCGAAATCAGATTTAGTAGCGGTTACTTTTCATTTTACGATGAATACTATAAACGAATATTGCAAATTCATTCTTTTATCTTCAACTTTAGAAAATAAACTATTACCTCCGCCGGAAGACTTAGTAGATATAAAGGATTTAGAAATCAAAATTCCAAACACACCTACTAGAGAATTGAAAATTGCAATTTCAGAAAAAAAATCAAAGATTCCAAGACTCGAACATTTACATTTACCAATCAATCGTGGAATTGCGCTTCATCATTTTGCAAATCATGAACTTATGGCGACAGAAATTTTCGCCTGGGCACTTTTAAAATTTCAAAATATTCCTGATAAATCAAGACAGGATTTATTTTGTAGCCTACAGGAAGAGCAGAAACATTTAAAATTGTATTTAGAAAGAATGCAAGAACTTGGCATTGAATTTGGAGAACGACCCTTGAATGGAATATTCTGGAAGTATATTCCACTCATGCCAAGCTTTGAAAAATTCAGTGCAATCATGTCCTTATCTTTTGAAGGGGCTAATTTAGATTATGCTACAATTTATAAAAAAACATTTGAACAGTATGAAGATGAAAAAACTGCAGAGATAATGGAAATAGTTTTTTTAGACGAACTAAAGCATGTTAAACGCGGTCTAAAAGTTCTTCAAAGAAGAGAAAACCAATCATTTTCAGAGTGGGATTATTTTTTATCATTACTAGATCATCCGTTTACTCCCCGTAGAGCAAAAGGATATTTTTATATTCCTGATACTAGAAGAAAAGTTGGATTTACTGAAGAATTTATTTTGAAATTAGCAGAATACAAAGATGAATTTTCAAACAGAAAAAAAGAAATTATACCAGAAGGACTAAAAACATGGGGAATTTATACAGATTAAATTCGTTATTTGAAATCGAATTAAGCGAGTTTCCAGACGTTCCATTATTTGACAAAGGACTATTAGAGAGAAGTCATATTTTAGAATATTTATTTTTAGTGATATCGAAAGAAAAAGATTATACTTTTTTTAGCAAATTACCTTCAAAAGAATTAATCGAATATTGGGAAAAGAATAAAATTCGTCATGGAAATATCATTCAAACGGATAATTTCTATTATTCGGATGCATTGCCTATAAATAAAAAGTTGAAAGATTTTAATTTAGTAGAATGGGGAAAGACTAGTCGAATTAGTTCAAAAGATTCACTCATACAAAAAAAAGATCAAACCATTTTTCAATCTAAATTCATCAATTCAAAGCTCAACCAATCAATATGGAAAGACAATTTAAAAATTAACACTCTCAATACAGTTCTTTGCACCAATGAAACTGAATTAGAGTATTGTCTTTCTTGTATGAGTCCTCCATTCGTAATAAAACCAGAACTTAGTTTTGCTGGAAGGGGAAATATTATTCTAAGAACTAAAGATGATTTTGCAGTAAATCAAAAGAGAATAGATAGCATTTTCAGAGACAATCCAAATGGTATCCTGGTAGAAGAATGGGTTGAAGAACAAAAACTATTAGACTTTAGTGGTATATTTGAATTATCCTCAAAAGTATCAAAGCTACTTGCAGTCACAAAAATGCTTGTCGATAAATCAGGAGTTTATAGAGGCTCAATCATTCAGAAAAAATTTGGAGAATCTCTTATCCCCGGTCTACAGAATGTAGCGAAAAATACTCAACGTTTTAATACTTCTTACTCAGGTCCCTTTTCTATCGATGGATTTGCATATAAGAAAGATTACGATACCGAATACCAGTTTATGAGTGAGATAAATTACCGTTATTCTATGGGTAGAATTCTTTATGATTTAAATGAAAAAATTGGAACAAAACAAAATGACTATGCATTAATTTTCTTACCTATAAAAACTAAAACACCGCAGTATAAATCAGTGATTTCAAATCTAGGTAAAATTGAAAAAGAATTTTCTGCGAAGGTCTTATTGTTAACACCTTTAAGTGATGCAAACAATAAGACCTTTCCTTTTGCAATTTTTTATATCAACACGCAAAAAGATTTTCCAATGAAAATTATTGAATCGATTAAAAAAGTAATTTCTTAACTTAGTAAATTCCTTTTATCGAATTTGCGATGCGATTTACATTATCCTTTGTCAGGTTAGGATAAATCGGTATACAGTGACCGCGTTGGTAAAGTCTTTCTGCATTCGCAAAATCTCCATTATTCGCTTTGAGTATTCTGTGAAGTGGACTGGAAATAGTTCTTTCTGTTCCAATTTGTAAAGACTTAAAATATCTTTCTACTTCTTCGTATGGCTTTGAAATAATAATGGGAAATCTATTGAATTGATCCTGGCTAGCATGTTTAAAAAATGTTTCATAAGAAGCGGCTAATACAGATTGCAGATAGATTTGAGCTATTTTTTTCTTACGCTCTATAATAACGCCTAACTTGGATATTTGCTCAATTCCAATTGCTGCTTGAAAATCAAGTAGGTTATAATCATACTTTGGTTTGTCGGCTTCTCTTTTTTCATTATTGCCAACTTTCAACGAGCGGATATTTTCTGCTAATGTATCATTGGGGGTAATCATGATTGCCCCGTTACCGGTTGTTATTACATGATTTGGAAGCATTCCGCAAATGGAAACAGTTCCTTGCTTTCCGACAGTAATATCCTCTGAGTCCGCTCCAATCGCTTCAGAATAATCTTCAATGACTGGAATATCTTTTGTATTGTATTTTTTTAAATCAAAGAGACATCCGAATGCATGATCAATTAAAATAGCTTTAGGGGAAAATTCTTCTACACGATGATTGAATTCTTCAACATCCATATGAAAAGATGATTTAGCAAGGTCGACCAATATCGGTTTTGCTCGAAGCATTAGTATAGCGTCTAACGCTGCATGAGGAGCATAAGTTGAAAGTAAGACCGGGTCATTATCTGTAATCCCAAGTGCAATCAAAGCTAAATGATAAGCTGAAGTAAGACTATTTACTGCTATCACATTTCTAAGTTTAAAAGTCGATTTGAAGTCTTTTTCAAATCTATCCTTAATCAACCCGGAAGAAAGCATATCGTCCACCAGGCAATCTAGGACGGTTACAAGTTCTTCTTTAGAAAGAGTTGGTTTATTGAATTCAATGGTTTGATTTTTTGGTAAAAGTTTTTCTGCAATATTTCCCACGTTTTTGACGCCTTTTTATAGTTATGTCGCATTATCGCAATGAGACATAACTTGTAAAGTAAAAAATCGCGAATATTTCAGGGTAAATTTCATTTTTTAGGGTAGTCTGCCCGCATTTCCAGTGCAAAACAGTGTTAGTTTGTTGCTCTATTTAGGATTCACGAAAGAATAGAATCTAATGCGATTCCATAAGTATAATGTCGAAATTCCTGAAGTTGAAGAAATTGGAAAAGATTTATTCAAAATTGTTCTACCCCAGCCATTTTACGCTCCCAACAATATTTACATCTTAAAAGGGCAAGAGCCAGCAATGATTGATTCTGGATTTATATTGAATTTGGGCTTATTGCAGCGAGCCATGAAAAAAATAAATCTGCCGTTTTCCAAAGTGCGGCATATTTTTTACACCCACAATCACCTAGATCATATCAGTGCTAGTCTTACTTTACGTGCTTATACAAAAGCCAGGCATTATGGCATGCAGGGAATGGCAAAGTTTGTTGGAAATTTTAGAGATCACAACGAGTCTTTTCAAAGAACCATGAATCGTTTGGTATACAAAGCAATTCCGCACCCCGAAAAACGAAAAGTAGAAATCCAGCAATCCGAGAAAGGTTACAAAGAGTTATTAGCCGCATTAAAAGGCTCAAAAAAAACAAATCCAAATTTAAAAATGGATGTTGAGCTTGTGGAAGGTGACGTAATTGATATTGGTGATCGGCTAATTGGGTTTATGCACACTCCCGGTCATAATACATGGCATTTGACTCCCTACATTTTAGGTGAAGGTATCTATTTTACGGGAGATTTAGTTTTACAAAATATTTCTTCCATCTATGCTGAATTCGATGGAAATATAAGTCTTTATCATAAATCCCTGGAGAGACTTTCCAAGATTCCAATCAAACGCCTATTACCCGCACATGGACCTGAGCCTGAAGATCCACAAAGAGCAATCAAAGTTTTAATTAAGACTCTAAACTATCACGAACGTGGTGTGATTCGAAGATTGAAATTAGGTTCTTACGACTTACATGAATTAGCCGTAGAAGCTATGGGAGAAAAAATAACAGGCAGTCCTTATTACGTTGTAGCACTAGCTATTATACAATCTATAATTTTAAAACTCATTTCCCAAAATCATGTTAGAGTTTTGGAAGTTGATCCACCCTATGAAAAATATGAGTGGATTGGTGAATAGAAAATTCTAAGGTCTAGCTACACAACGAACGTAGAATCTATTTAATTTAGGAGAAAAGAAAGTATCATAACTTTTCACAGAAATATTATACGCTGAATCTGGATCGTCTTCGTGAGGGGTAGATGACCAGTATTCGCAGCATGGACTCATCAATCTTCGAATTCCTGAATTATAAGTTAATCGCATTTCATTTCGTGTAGGAAGTCGCATTTTTAAATTTCGACAATAGCTCATAGCAGAATACCAATTCATTTGTTTAATGTCAGAAGTCTGCCAGAGTAATCCTCCATAAGAAAGCATACCATTGTCTTTAACGGGCTCTTTTACTTCTTTGACATCTTTTACGTCTTTGGTTTCTTTTGTATCTTTAACTTCTACAGTATCTTTTGCTTCCTTCGAATCCTTTGCATCAGAAGGAATAACATTATCATCAGTCACATCAATTAAAGAAGGAAGCTCAACTTCCAATTTTACTTTTCTAGATTCTTTCTTTTGCAAATCACTCAATTGAATTTCTGCAACACCTTCTTTATAACCTTCCAATACAAGTTTATAATTGTAAATACCGGGTTGATCTTTTGTTGCGACAAACGGTGTTTTGCCTTCCTCAATATTTGTTGTTGTATTAATTACTTTTGCGCCGGGCGGATCTGAATCGATAATAATATTATTTCCGATTTCAACTTTTGGTGAAAGGATAATCATTCGATAACCAAGGAATCCGCCAATTCCAAGTCCGAGTAAGAGCATAGCAACGATTAGCCCCCAATTGAGACTTCGATGAATTGGACTTTGCTTTAAAGTATTTGGAATATCAGAGCCTATCAAATGGGCAAGCGCTTCTGCAAATTCTTTTGCTGATTGGTATCTTTTTTTTCTAGATTTTGCACAGGCTTTTTCTATAATCGCTTCGAGCTCAGGACCTAAAACAGAAAAATCTGGATCTACTTTTTCTGACTTAGATTTCATTTTTCCGGCGAGGCTTGGCATTTTCTCTTTGACTTGCTTAATCATTATAGAAAGTCCACTATCACCTTTAAAAGGAAGCTCTCCTGTTAAAAGCTCGAATAGCATAATCCCTACAGAATAAACATCGCTTCGTCCATCGATATCTTTTCGACCCTGGCATTGCTCGGGACTCATATAATTAGCTGTTCCCATCGTCATGCGCGTGCGGGTAATGGAAGAATCCGTTATCTTCGCAATTCCAAAATCTACAATGATCGGCTCGCCATTTGCGCGATACATGATGTTAGCCGGTTTAATATCTCGATGCGATTGTAAATTATTTAGATGACAATAATGAAGTGCATCGAGAACTTTTGTGATTAACTCGGCTGCTTCCTTCAAAGGAAACATAGAGCCCTGGTCACGGTATTTTTTTTGTTTGTCCGCAACAGAGCCACCCGATGCGTATTCCATAATATAATATGGTCTATCATCGCAGAGTCCAACATCTATTACTTCTACAATGTTTGGATGCTTGAGTCTTGCTGGAGTTCGGGCTTCTAAAATAAAACGCTCCCTGATTTCATCATCATCGGAAATGTCTTTATTCAGGAACTTAACAACGATTTTGCGCTGAAGTGCTGTTTGCTCTCCCAGGTAAACCGTTGCCATTCCACCCTTTCCAATTTTTTTCTCAATTGTAAATTTAGGAGAAAGATGAGAGCTTAATAGTTCAATGTCTGCATCCGGCTTACTACCGGTAACCGCAGACTGTAAACTATTGCCGCATTGACGACAAAATTTATCTGTCTCAGAATTTTCAGTTCCACAGTAGAAGCACTTTACCATAAATATTAAACCAAATTTCTAGCTTAGAGGCTAGCAGTAAAATCCTTGTATTTAGAAGAGTCCATTAATGAATCTGCTTCTGAAGCGTTTGTAACTTTCACTTTAATCATCCAAGCGGCAAATGCATCTTTATTCACCATTGCAGGATCTTTTGCAATCTCTGGATTTATTTCAATCACTTCCCCGCTAATCGGAGCATATAAATCTTCAGCAGCCTTTACAGATTCGATTGTTCCAAAACTCTGTCCTTTCTTAACTGATTTGCCAACTTTCGGTAAATCAACAAATACAATGTCACCTAACGCATTTTGTGCAAAGTCAGAAATTCCAAAGATTGCACTATCGCCTTCTAGTTTTACCCATTCATGTTTTTCAGTATATTTATATCCGTCTAAAATTTTTGTCATAATATCCTACTTATTATTTCTTACACTTCCCTTAATAAAATTTCCTGTTTGTATGATGCTTTTTTTCTTAGCACCTCGAATCTCAACAAAAACGATTGTTTCGTTTTTTATGAAACTTTTCTTGATATAGACCAAACCAATTCCTTCTTTTAAAGAAGGAGAATAACTTCCAGAGGTTGTCTGACCGATTAGGTTTCCAGCATCATCAAATACAGAATAATTCTCACGCAATACTCCAGCCTCTGTGAGTTTAATACCCGTTACCCCGTATTCAGCACCATTTTTCTTCTGTGATATTATTTTTTCATACGCAAAATAAGGATTAGCCTTTTCTTTTACAATCCATCCAATGCCAGACTCTACCGGAGTTCTAGTATCATTCAACTCGTGACCGTATAACGCATACTTTGCTTCGAGTCTTAAAGTATCCCTTGCACCAAGTCCAACTGGAACAAGCCCAAAGGGTTTACCAAACTCTAAAAGCTCAGACCAAATTTGAACACCGGTTGGAATGGCTGAATAAATTTCAAATCCATCTTCACCCGTATATCCAGTCCGGGAAACAATCATTTGCTCCCCTTTGAAAGAAATTAATTTAAATTTATAATATCCAATACCTTCCAGGTCTTGCCCGATGTATTTAGAAAAAATTTCATTTGCTTTGGGACCTTGAATCGCTATTTGATGCCAGTTTAAACTTTCATTTGTAATTTTGAGGTCGGTATTGTATTTTAATAAATGCGCATAGACTGCTTCGTAATTGGAAGCATTCGAGCAAATCATATACTTTTCATCGTTAAATTTATAAATTGTAATATCATCAACAAGGCCGCCTGCTTCATTTAAAACTGCATTGTATTGCACTTGAAAATCATGCATTGGCTCAACCTGGTTGCAGGTGAGTTTTTCGAGAAAGGCGAGGAGGGATTCTTTTTTCCCTGTTAAAAAAATTTCTCCCATATGGGAAACGTCAAAAAGACCCGCTGCCGTTCTAGTGGCTAAATGCTCCTGGATGATGCTTGTGTATTGAACAGGCATATCCCAACCGCCAAAAGGCACCATGCGTGCACCAAGAGTTCTATGAACCTCGTTTAATGGAGTAACTTTTAGATTTTCCAAACAGAGTCCTCGTTTCGTTTTTTACCAATATCTAATGCGCTTAAACTAAGAAAATGAAATTTTCCTGATGGCAATTTTATTCTCTAAAGGAACATAATATCTTTTATTATAATCAGGAAGCTTCCAATAACCATTTCCACAAGGGAACAATGTAAATCTTTTTTCCTTTTTGTTTAATGATTTGGTCTTCGTCTTTTGTGATCAGGTATCCAGTTTGAGAATGAAAATACTCCATCGCCGCCGTCAGCCCTTCGAGTTCTCTTTTTCTAGTTTGGATATCAGAAATGTTATAACTTATATTCGCGATTATTTTCTTTCCATCTACAATAGCATAAAAATCTACTTCCTGATTTTGTTTAAAGTAATAGACTTCTTTTGTTTGCCTCCTCAAATGAAGGAACGCAATATTTTCATATAACTTACTGTAGTCAGGTGAGAGAGACGAATCAAAAATAGACTTAAACCCATTGTCAATAGAATACATTTTTTTTGGATTACGCTGTTCTTCTTTGACTGAGTTTCTAAAGATAGGAACGTTGAATAAAGCATAAGCGTCACTCAAATAGGAAAAGTATTCGAAGATAGTATCCTTACCTATTTTGAATCCTTGCGATTTTAAATCGTTAAACAACTTTGTAAAACTAACGAGCGTGCCAATATTAGTGAAAGAGTATTTTATCAGGTGTTTTAAAAGTGCATTATTTTTAATTCCATAACGCTCTATCACATCTCTATAAATAATCAAATTCACATAATCACTTAAAATTCTTTTTTGTAAATCACTATTAGCCACAACTGTTTCAGGAAAACCTCCTTCAAATAAATAATGATTGAATGCGTTCAAGATAAAACTTATTGATTTAGAAGAGTAGATATTTACTTCAATATTTTTAAATCGAAGGTATTCTTTAAACGATAGTGGAAATATTTCATACGTAATAGTTCTGCCTCTAAGTGCAGTTGCAATCTCGGAAGCCAAAAGCTTGGAAGAGGAGCCCGTTACAAAAATGGAAACTTTCAGAGAGTCGTAAATTCTTCTTACAAACTTTTCCCATCCATCTATCATTTGTATTTCATCTAAAAAGAAATATACATTTTCACTTCTCTTCTCGGGGTATAATTCATAATAGCCTGTAATAATATCATCTAAATCTTTTAGTTGGATTGGATACAACCTATCATCTTCAAAATTGATATATACAATATTGTGTAGATCTGTTTTTTCTAAAAGCTGCCTGATAATATCAAATAAAATATATGTTTTGCCGCATCTTCTAACTCCAATCAAAGATACAATTTTATTACTGTGGACTGGTATGTTATAATCTCTAGGAATGATTTTATCGTATTTCTTTTCCTGAGAATCTATGATGACTTTCTTAAAGGCTTCTTTCATATTCATCCTTTCTTACAAGGACATATATAGACAAATACATCCTTTTAGTCAAGTATAAAATAAATAATCCAAATTCAGGTCTCCGTGGAAGAAGTCAATGACCGCCACCTAAAATCATATCTCTTCCATGAAACACGCCGGGTAAAATTGCCTCGAGACTTTCTCTTGCTCCATTGGAACTTCCGGGAAGAGCGACTACTATCGATTTGCCTACAATTCCCGCAGTAGATCGAGAGAGCATTGCAAACGGAGTTCTCTGTTGACCAAAGGAGCGCATAGCTTCAGCGATTCCCGGAGCATCCCGCTCAAATAATTCTTTAATTGCATCCGTTGTTTTATCCCGCGGACCAAGACCGGTGCCGCCTGTTGTAAAAATAAAAGGAATATCTTTATCGACCCAATCCTTAATACATTCTTGAATTCCTTTTCTTTTATCAGGAACAATTTTATAATCAGCAATTTCAACTGAATGAGCTAAAAGCATTTCTTTAATAATAAGACCGGACTTATCCTCTCTTGTTCCGGCAGCCGTAGAATCAGAGCAAACCAAAATGGCAGCGGTTAATCCTGGTTTAGCCACAAATTTTTTATCTGTTTTTCCTCCTTTCTTATTAGTGAGGGTAACATCTGTTATCTTTAAATTTTTATCTACCGGTTTTAAGAGATCGTAAATAGTAAGAGCAGCTACAGATACAGCTGTTAATACCTCCATTTCTATACCCGTTCTGCCGATTGACTTTGCTTCAATTGATATTTTAACTCCGCCCTGCCCTGCTCCATTTTCTGAATCAAATGTTTCAAATTGGATATCCATTCCTTCTATTGCTACTGGATGACAATGGGGAATTAAGTTAGCAGTATTCTTTGCAGCTAACATAGCAGCTGCCTTTGCTGTATTAAACAAGTCTCCCTTAGGAAGAGAGTTGGTGCGGATAAGATGAATTGCCTCTTTGCCGCAAAGAACTTTTCCTTCTGCTGAGGCAGTTCTAAGTGTGATCTGTTTTGATGTAATATCTTTCATAGTTGGAATTTATTTCCCCGGGAGTATTTATATTTGCAAAATTATTTTTCTCTTTAATTTCTACAGGAAGAATCAATGAATTACAGGTTGAAATTAGTCTACGAATAGCAAAGTTCTTTTTTGATTGTTTTAGTATTTCTTCTTTAATTTTTCTAATACCATTAGAAGTGTAAATCCCACAAAGAGTCTCTAAGACTTCTTCATTTTTAAATAAATATAAATCAATATTAGAACTAGGATTATATTTCATACTAAGCGAATTAATTATTCTATCATCCATGGCTATCATATCACAGGCTAATATAAATAAATCGCAGTCAGGATATTTTTCGTGAACAGAAAATATTCCTCTAAGTGGTCCTTCAATGGAATCAGTTGAATCAATAACAAATTCCAGTTCCGGTCGAACTTCCTTGTATTTAGAATGCTGATCGAAATTAACAGAAATAAGCGTGTAGTTCATGCTCTTAGACAACAAATCAAAACTTATTTCGAACCATCGCTTTCCATATACGGATAATAGTCCTTTGTCGCTTTGCATACGACTGGATTTTCCACCACAAAGAACTACACCGATTAATTTATTGCTGTTGTTGTTCTGCATGAGGCAAAGCAAAATGTGCTTGCATATTTCGAATCGGCTGTATAGGCTCTGCGTGTAATTGCTTAGGTTTGTGAAATTCACTTTCAAACGTGCAGCCTTCGCATTGCATCACCCAATCAGATGTTCCATCCGTAAAGGTTTCCTTTTTCCAAATTGGGACTTCGTGTTTTATTCTATCAACAATCCAACGATTTGCTTCAAATGCTTCCGAGCGATGAGAAGCTGCGGTTAATACAACAATGGCGCTTTCTGAAATAGAAATTTTTCCAAGACGGTGAATGCAGTGCAATAGATGAAGTTCCCATTTTTCCTTTGCTTCTGTTATAATTTTTCCAATCATTTTCTCTGCCATGGATTCATAAGCTTCATATTCTAAAAATGCAACCGATTTACCCATATGATGATTTCGAACTTCCCCGCTAAACAATACTATTCCACCGGCAGCAGGATGATGAAACCCAGAAAATATTTCAGCTAAACTAATTGGCTCCTTTGTTAAATACAGGCTACTCATAGTTAACCCCCACTGACAGGCGGGAGAATACAAACCAGGTCTCCCTCATTTAATTTTCTTGATTTATCTACCATCTCATCCTCAATTGCGATGAGTGAATGCGTTAGAACATGATTGGCTTTTGGATTTAATTTTTCTAATCGATCCATGACATCAACTATGCTAGATTGATCTTCCAATTGAATTTCAAATTCTTCCTCAAAATATGACTTCAATACCGCAAAAGTTTTTATACGAATATTCAATATTAACCTCCTATAGACATCATCCCCAAACTGCTTCCGGAAAATTTATGATCTTGTTTTTTCAATAATGCCTGGTATAAGATTGGTTCAAGCGGAATTTCGCTATTCACCGCATCTCGTATAGAAAAAGCGTGATTCGAGCTCAAGCAGCCATACACAGAGCCCTGACTATCTAATCTTAACCGGTTGCAGTCCCCGCAAAATGGACTCGATTCATTTGCGATAATTCCAAATTCAAATCCTTCTTTTGTAATCCAATACTTTGCGGTTGATGATTTTATTCTTCTTAACTCTTGAAATGAATACTTGGAAGAAATTACATTTAAAATTTCTTCCTCGGGAAATATTTCTTTTGGCGTCTTGCCCGATAAATATCCCATCTTCATTAATTCAAGATAACGAATAGTAACCCCTAACTTGCCGGAAAATTCTAGCAGAGGTAAAATTTCTTTATCATTTGAGCCACGAACAATAGTTGAATTAATCTTAAAAGGAATTTGATTTTTCTTAGTTGCGTTGATTCCATCAATTGTCTTTTCTAGTTTACGTCCGCGACTCATCATGGCAAAAACTCCTGAATCCATTGCATCTAAAGAAATATTCATTGAATCAAGTCCAACTTCTTTCAAGTTCTCTACTATCTTTGTAAGCAAATAGCCATTAGTCGTAAGAGCTATTTTAGGAATACCGATTTCTTTTAATAGCCGGATAAGTTCAATCAATTCAGGATATAGTGTAGGCTCCCCGCCGGTTAATCGAACTTCCTCCAGTTGAAGAATGGAATTCAATTTAAAAACCAAAGTAGCAAATTCACGGGCAGATAGTGATTTGCCCGTATGCGCTCTCCTGGGAGAATTAACTTCTTTATCACTCACACAATAGGTGCAAGCGAAATTACAAATAGAGTTTAAACTAATCCGTAGCTTTTTAAAACTACGACCTAAATTGTCTTGTATCATACAGGGAGTATTTCTACTATCGTTCCACTAAAGGCAGCATTTCCCGAGAGTTCATCTACTTCTAAATCGTCGGTTATATCATTGATGCTTACTCCTGCATGTTCAGCGGCTACTGATAGTTTTGTGCCATGCCTAGTATGACCAAATCCATGTGGTAAACTTACTACTCCTTGCATAATATCTTCTGTTACCTCAGCAGGAACGGAAATTTCTCCAACTCTAGATTTTATTTTTACGATAGATTCATTCTGTATTCCAAGTCTTTCTGCATCAAAAGTATTTATCATCGCAGTGCATCGAATAGCTCCTGTCATAAGCTTTGGCATATTGTGCATCCAGGAGTTATTGTTTCGTAAATGCCTTCTTCCGATTAATAAGAATTTGCCGCCAGAAGCTCGAGTCTCCAATTCTGAAAAGACTTTTCTTACTCTATCTATATCTTTTACTAAAACGTCAGGCGCAAGGTTTATCCGTTTGTCTTTTGTTCGCAAACGTTCGGGAAGCATTGGTATCATAGGACCGAGGTCAATTCCATGCGGATTTTCTAATAATTTTTTTAGACTGAGTCCATGCGATTTTCCATAAGGACCTGACTGGAGAGATCGATCAATAAAATCAGTTGGTTTAATCTTGGATTCAATTAGTTTATCAGGCAAAGGCTTACCTGCTCTTAGTAAATCCAACCGCTTGGCAAGATCAGAGAAAATTTCCCAGTCATGAAGCATTCCTTCTTCATGATGAAAAACAGGCTCGGCATACTTCGTTACATTTCTGACTGCGAATATATTAAAAATTAAATCATAATGATCATGCTCTAAGCCTGAAGTTGGGGGTAATATGATATTTGCGTGCTTGGTCGTTTCATTCAAATAGAAATCTATACTCACCATAAAATCAAGGTTCTCTAAACCTTTTTCCAACTTTTTTCCATTCGGTGTAGACAAAACAGGATTACCCGCTGAGGTAATTAGCATTTTTATCTGACCTTCCCCCGGAGTAATAATTTCATCTGCCATCGTTGCAACTGGAAATTCTCCCGAGAACTCGGGAAGATTTCGGACTCTACTTCTATATCGATCAAAGCTACCTTTTCCGGATTCAACATTATCAGGACCGATCATATCAACCGCCGGTAGTGTAAACATCATTCCGCCAGGAGAATCAAAATTACCCGTTACAATATTGACCACATAAATGAGCCAGAGACAGACAGCTCCAAAGGCTTGTGTGGATACTCCTATTCTACCATAGCAAGTCGCTCCTTCTGCTTTACAGAACTCTTCTGTAATTCTTTGAATCGTTTCTTTCGAAATTCCAGTAACTGATTCCACTTTTTCGGGTGGAAATTCCATTGCGAGTTTGCGAACTTCTTCTAATCCATCTGATAATTCGAGAGCTTTTGATTTTTTAACTAGACCCTTAGTAAAAATTACATTTAGCATGGCTAATAGGAAGTAAACGTCAGTGCCTGGCTTAATAAATACATGCTCGCTTGCATTGGAAGCAGTTTCTGTTTTACGGGGATCGACTACTACAAATTTACCTCCACGCTCTTCAATTGCCTTTAGCCGCTTCTTTATATCGGGAGCAGTCATAATGCTACCGTTAGATGCAAATGGATTTCCCCCGATGATTAAAAAATAATTGGATCTATCAATATCTGGGATGGGAAGTAGAAACTGATGACCGAACATAAAGTAGGATGCAAAGTGATGGGGAAGCTGATCGACAGAAGTCGCCACATACATATTCTTAGTATTCACTTTTCCAACGAGTCTTGGATTAAAGAGAATAGAACCGTAGTTATGCACATTCGGATTACCGAGATAAAACGCTACTGAGTCTTGTCCATGCTTCGTTTGAATCTCGTGAATTTTAGTAGCTGTTTCGCTTAACGCTTCTATCCAGGAGATTTCTTTCCATGAGTCACCAAATCTTTTCATCGGTCGTTTAATTCTATCAGGGCTTTCATATATATTTTTTAGCTCAGGACCTTTAGCGCAGAGATGACCACGACTGAATGCATCTTCTTTATCTCCCCTGATTGCTACAATTTTTTCATCTTCAATTTCAATCCGTAGGCCACACATTGCCTCGCATAACGTGCATGAACGAAAAACAGTTCTTTGATTTCCCATAGACACCTCGACTAATCAAGTTTAGTTTTCTCGTTCTATTTTTTGCAAGCCATTTAAAAATAAGTTTATATACTGAAAGGTAAGGATTTTTTAGCAGCGATGCCTTTCTTTTAGAATGTTTTGGATCAGAGAACTTTTTTGAATTGTAGGGTAATTAAATTTTTCAAATGAATAAACAATCGGAACTAAAACAATTTCATTTTCATAGCTTATTTCCCTGGTTACTTCCAGGTTTTTTTCCCAAAAAAGATTTGCGTCTGTATGTTTGGTTTAAAAGAATTGAAGAATGGGTATGGGTGATTCAGTAAGTCCGAGACAAATTCAATTGATACAGGGAGCGGCTTCCATTTTAGTAGAGCATTTGTATCTTACAAAAGAAGAGGCAATTGTTCTTATTTCGGAATCACTAAAAGAAGAACTAAAAGAAAGCAAAGTGATGTTTGAATTTTTAGAAATTGGGACACTGGCTTACCGTCAAAGCTTCATTCGAAATTTAGTAAATCGAGTCGAATTAAAACTTGTGGCTAACAAAAATGTTCCGCAATCAAGAATAAAAGAAGGCATAGACATTTTTGTAAAAATGCTCTATGCCAGTTGGTCAAATCTTGGTGCTACTTAAAGCTTAAGCCATTCCCGACAACACGTGATGGTGATCTTTTAAAGCAATCGAAAGTCTAGCACCAATTTCCATAATCATTTTGGAAGCTACATAGTTTCCCCATTTACAAGATTTTGCAATCGAGAATCCGTGGGTTAATCCGTATAATACGCCAGCAGCAAAAGCATCGCCTGCTCCATTGGAATCGACCGGATTGTGAACAGGATATCCTGTTACGGGAGAGACAATTCCATCGACTGCAATGAATGCTCCCCGAGAGCCCCAGGTCATAAATACTAAGTTACACATAGTTCCAAGTTGCATGATTGCATCTTCCGGGTTATCAGTCTGCGTAAGTGCCATTGCTTCGTCGTGATTACAAAAAGCTATATCAACATATTGCTTGGTAAGTTTTATAAAATCTTCTCTAGAACGATTTACACAAAATGGATCACTGTAGGTAAATGCCACTTTGCCACCATTTTTCTTTGCAACTTCCATTGTATGAACAGATGCTTCTTTTGTATTCTGCCCATCCCATAAGTATCCTTCTACATAAGCGATTTGAGAATCTTTTAATCTTTCTTCGTGAATATCATTTTTAGTAAGACTAGTAGAAATTCCCAAGTTGGTCAACATAGTTCTATCTGCATCAGGAGTGGTCAATACAACGCAAGTTCCTGTCTTACCTTCTTTGGCTGGAGGAACATCGAAAATGATTCCTGCCTCTTCCATGTCTTTTTTATAAAAGCGACCATGTTCATCATCTGCTACTTTTCCAGTATAACAGCCATTACCCCCTGAGTTGGCAAGCGCAATCATTGTATTTGCCGCACTTCCACCGGAACGTAATTCCAACTTATGTTCTTTTAAAAAATTTAATAATTTGTTTTGACTTTCTGTATCTACTAAAGTCATTACACCTTTTTTAATTTCTGCCTTATGTAAAAAATCATGGTCAATGCTTGCTAAAGTATCTACTAGCGCATTTCCTACACCAAATACATCGTATTTCTTTGTCATCTGCTTACTCGCTTTCTTGAATAACTAATCTTGGTAGAATATGAAATGAATCAAATAAATCAAGTATTTTTCGATGGTGAGAAGAATGGAGGAACATTCAAATTTGGTTTTACAAACTGTGGCCTTCTTTCAAACCCACACATTTCTTTTAGAAAGGTATACAAGATATGACAAGTTGCTCCCCATAACAGCCCACTTAATAAATCAAAATAATAAATATGAATTCTTCCAGAAGAATTCTTTTCCCATTCTATTGTATAAAAGGGAGCACGGGTAAGCTCTTCAAGTTCAAGAGGAATCATAAAATCAACTTCGTTTTGATTTACATTGAATTTAAAATTTCCCCTGTAAATAGAAATAAACGGAGTAATATGATATCCTGTTCCAGTATTTAGGCTGTGAAATGAACCAATCACTTCCAATGTATTTCGTGACTCTCCCGTCTCTTCCTCCCATTCCCGGAGAGCTGTTTCGAGTAACGTTTTATCAGCCTCATCAAATTTTCCACCCGGAAAAGAAATTTGACCTGCATGACTTTTTAAATGCTCACTTCTTTTTGTAAGCAAAACACCAACATGATTGTCTTCTGTAAAATAAAAAGGCATGATTACAGAAGAGAGTTTTAAGCCTGCCGAAGAAATTTGCGGAAAATCTGAATTAGCCAAAGAGGCTTTTAATTTTTCAAATGAAATCTTCAAGTTTCTTCTTTTTCTGCTTCGACTTCTTTTGCTTCTTCTATTTTTTCTTCTGCCTTATCGGTATTCGGTTTTCCTTTTTCTTGCTTCGCTTTTGGTTTTTGTGGCTCTGGCTTTTTTGCTCTCTTGGCACGGGTAAGCGGAACAAGATGATTTAAAAGTTCGTCATAATTTTCATTCTTCAAAGCTTTTAAAATAGAAGGCCCGTAATTTTGAATTTTCCATTCAGACATTAGAGATAATTTTCTTAAATCATCTAGCGTCTTTACGTCAGAGCGCATAATTAAAATTAGGTTCTTATTGGAAAGTAACATTGTATGATCAATGTTTCTCTTTTTCATAACCTTCTCTCTCCACTTACGGAGTTGTTTAAATGCCTGCTCTTCTTCAGGTTTTAGTTCATAATCAAGTTTTGGAATATCTACTTTATCAAGTGGAGCACCAGTTGGATTTTGTAGAATTTTAAAAAGTTCGGCTCCATCTTTTTTTCCGAGGAGAGTAATGAGATTATCCTCTGTCAATTCTTTCTTTACAATTTTTTCAATTGTTTCATTGTTAATGACGCGAAACGGAGCCTTGTTCATTCGCTTGGCTTTGTCATCTCTAAATTGCAATACATCGCAAACATTACGTCTTTCTTCAGGCGTGAATTTATCTATGTTTGGAAATTTATGCCAGTGAATTTCATTGGTAACTTCTTTGGCGATATATGGCTCATTTGCAATTTTTTCAAATTCAGAAATCGCTTCGTCTAGAATATTTCTTTTTTCCAATTCTACTTTCATGCTATTCCAAATTGATTCGAGGTAAGCTGTGTCAAGTGCTGCGTATTGGAGTTGGTATTTGTCTAAGGGTCTTTTTTCCCAGTTTGATTTTTGTTCTGTCTTCGAAAGAAAAATTTTATGATAATATTCAACTAAGTAGTTGAGAGAATTATGCTCTAAGCCAAGTAGCTTTGAAGAATACATTGTATCTGCAATGTTTTTAAATTCAAAACCAAAATCTCTCTTTAGTGCTTTGACGTCATCAATGGCAGAATGAAAAATTTTTAAGATGGATGGATTTTTAAAAATTAGATCAAGTGCTTTGATATCTATCTGCGCCATCGGATCAATAATGAAGTTTTTACCGTTAGCTGAAATTTGAACTAAGCAAACTTTAGAGTAATATGTATAATATCCTGAGGATTCTGTATCAATAGCAATGACTTTGGAATTGCTGAGATTTACGACGGCAAGCTCTAAACTCTTTTTGTTATCGACGAGTATATATTTGGAATTGATTTGCATGTTTTTAATACAGTAAAATTGTATCCCTATGGAAAATTCTAAGAGTTCTAAATCTAAAACCCTCACTTCTATCCAAAATAATATAACAACCAAGGATGACAAACCAAAAGAGGAATGTGCCATCTTCGGGATGTATAACAATGCAGAAGCAGCCAATTTTACCTATTTAGGGCTTTATTCAATGCAGCATCGAGGCCAGGAATCAAGTGGAATTGTCTCAACAGACGGAGAGCACCTCTACCGCTACGCTGGAATGGGTCTTGTTGCTAACCTTTTCAACCAGGAGAAGCTAAAAGAACTAAAAGGTCACGCTTCCATCGGACATAATCGGTATTCCACGACAGGCGATAGTTTTTTACGAAATGCTCAACCTGTTAGAGTAGAATCTCACCTCGGAGGGATTGCCCTGGCACACAATGGGAACCTTGTCAACTCCTACGATATTAGAAAAAAACTAGAAGAAGAAGGAAGTATCTTCCAGACTACAATCGATTCAGAAGTAATTGTCCATCTCATGGCAAAAGCAAAAACGAAAGTATTACTCGATTCACTCGCAGAGGCTCTCAGGCAAATCGAGGGCGCATACTCGTTATTAATCTTAACAAATAAAATGCTAATTGCAGTTCGCGATCCAAATGGATTTCGTCCACTCGTCATGGGTCAAAAAAATGACGGAACAATCGTGTTTGCCTCTGAAACCTGTGCATTTGATATTACGGATACACATTATGTAAGAGATGTTGCTCCGGGAGAAATGGTGGTCGTAGATAGTTTTGGAGTAAAATCTTATTTTCCATTTTCAAAACGCAAAAGTAGTCTTTGTATTTTTGAGTTCATTTATTTTTCTCGTCCGGACTCTTATATATTTGGAGAATCCGTTTACAAAGTTCGTAAAAAATTAGGTGAATACCTTTCCCGCGAACTTCCAGTTGAGGCTGATGTTGTTATACCGGTCCCTGACTCAGCTAATATTGCAGCACTTGGTTATTCTGAAGCAACCGGGATTCCCTATAGAACAGGGCTTATCCGCTCTCATTATATTGGTAGAACCTTTATTGAGCCTGACCAAAAGATTCGCGACTTTGGCGCCAAGATTAAATACAACGTTATCCGCGAGGTCATTGACGGCAAACGCGTAGTAATCGTTGACGATTCGATCATGCGGGGAACTACAAGTCGCAAGATTGTAAAAATGATTCGAAATGCAGGAGCCAAAGAAATTCATATGAGAATTTCTGCACCACCTACTATTTCTCCTTGCTATTATGGAATTGATATTCCAACTCACAGTGAGTTAATTGCCTCTTCACATACGATTGAGGAAATTCGTAAGTATCTGCGAGTAGATTCAATTGCTTACCTAAGCATGGACGCTACACATAAATCAGTCGAGCAAGATCCAGAAAATTCTAATTATTGTGACGCCTGCTTTACAGGTAAATATCCAATTGCCTTTGATACAAGTAAGCATAGCAATCAAAAGACATTATTCCAGGAGTTTGGTGCAGAGAAGACTGCGAATTATTAGGTTTAAATTAAATCAACCCAAAGATGATTAAGTTTAAATTCTTTGGGTTCAATATTCTTTCTCATAATGTTTTGTTTAAATAAACTAATTCCATTTTGTTTTCGGTTTAACTTTATTTGATTCAGAGATTTTTGCGAATTATATTGATTAACCTGTGATAGAATTACTTTTTCGTTTGAACTTTGGATATAGCCGATCATTGCTCCAGATTGAGCGCGAATACCGTATTCCCACTCTTTGTCGATAAATCTATTTATACCATCATCGATATATTTTCTAGAAAAAGTTGTATCACCTAATCTTTTGCATTCAATGCAATAACTGATCTCCCAATGTTCGTAGTCAGCTAAGTTGTCACGAAATACAAATTGAAAGTCGGGTTTTTTTCCGAAACGTTTTGATCTCTCTTCGTCTTTTTCCTTACCTATTAATTCTGCTTCATACATTGGATACGGAGTTAAAGAATTGCTATTTCTTTTTTCGTATCGAATTTTTCTTAAAGATTCATTGAGCGAATAATTTACGGTATTCTCATAAGCATTATCAAATTTCATTGTTTTCAATTCAGAAAGGGCTTCAGTCGTTAGAGCAAGAACTTCATTTTCAAATTCAGCCCAAAGATCTTTCCCAAAAAAAGAAATCTTAGAACTCATGCTTTCTTTTCCCTTTGTTTATGAATCGCCTGCACTAAAATAGCCTCAGCATCTTCTAATGCGGATGATTTAGTCCAGAGCCTTTTTTCATTTCTTTTGATGATTAATATATATTGCTCGGAGATAATTCTAATTATCCCATCAGTATAAATTTGTTTTGCATTTTGAGTTAAAGATTTATCTGGCAAATCATTTAGAATTTGCTTCCATTCTTTCGAACTTGTATTTAATTTTGGAATAGGTTTATTTTTTTCATGAGTGTAGAAGACAAAGCCAATCATGGGAGAATTTTCCGGGCAAAGAATTTCCCAAATGATTTCACCTTTAGGAGAAAGCTTTGGATTCCATACACTTAGAAAACTCAGTGCATAATCCATTAGCCCATCTTTTACTTTTACAATTTCTAAATCTTTCTCTAATCCATAAGACTTTTCACAATTCCATTTTAGTTTTTCAAGAGCTTTGCTTTTTGTATTATTATAAAGCAAATCTAATTTTAAATCGCAGGTTTCTTGGATTAATTCAATTTCATTTTCATTCAAACCATACAGTTCAAAAATTGCTTCATCTAATTCTTTTTCTAGTTTAGAAATTTTATTTGGAAAAAGTCCCTCGGAAGGAGAGCCATCTTCTTCTGTATTACGAAGTTCATCTACGATTTTGATAATTTTATTTTCTAGTTTTTTATCTTTCGGGAATTGAATGGGTAATTCAATTACTTCTTCTTCATACATCTTATCATGCCATCTTCCCCATAAAGATGTCTTATGAAATAAATAATACCTAGCAACTGAGGACCAAAGAATTCCAAGAATTATTTTATACCTATTTTTAGAGGATGGGATAAGTTTTATACCAATGATTATATCTTTATTAGCATAATTTTCTTCTTCATACCTTGCAGTAATTATTCCTGTATTGTTTTCTCCACTATGCCTAATTCCTCTTGAAACTAAAATTCGATTACTATGAAATAGTTCTTCTTGTCCTTGTCTGTAAATTTGATTAGGAGGATTTTCTAAAGAAGTCTTATTTATATTTCCGTACCTGAGAAATTTTGTAGTTGGTATAACTTGATATTTGTCTTTCCATAAATTAGGTTTTGGTTTTCCTTCCTTAATATATCCAACACCCGAATTTTTAATAAAATCCTTCAATTTCGAAAATGTGTTTAAATAATCAATTAATGCTCGATCTCTATGACCGCCCCACCAGTAAATTTTCCAAAGATCAGGATTACTTAGGGTATCCGCTTGATTTACTATTTTTAAATCGGTTTTATGTAGAATAACGATTTTGGTATTATTCAGATTACTAATTTTTTTAGCAGTCCAATATTCGAACGCATTATTTTGATTAGGTTTTTCATTTGTAAAGATAACCGATGCAAATGGAGAAATTACATCTTTCTTTCTCCCTCCGCTAAAAAAAATATCTCTAACATGATCGAAGTTTATTATTTTTTTAAGGGTATTTTCGTTTAGCCATTTGTCTCTAAATAGATT
>Ga0209174_10000132_pt1 | contig 56929 bp, 57 predicted proteins | sample JI91814BDNA_FD_187505 | JGI IMG/M metagenome (GOLD analysis project Ga0209174, IMG submission 187505) | Wastewater effluent complex algal communities from Wisconsin, to seasonally profile nutrient transformation and Carbon sequestration -... | ecosystem: Engineered > WWTP > Effluent > Algae...
CTCTAAAATCTTGATTTTTTCCGCGCCGTAAGTTGCTTCTTGTTGACTCATAAAATAACCCTCATATAACAATCCTATATTCTTATGCTATAAGGCAACTTCTTTTAACGAAAACCAAATTAACTCTATAATTCATTCAATGCTAAATAAATTAATTCTAACCATCCTAATCATAATCTTTTCGAGTAAAATTGAAAGTGATAATTTAAGAGAACGTCCAATTGAGAATCGTAATTTATACCTCCCCTTCATCCTTTTTCTCGAGCCCTATCCAACTACTCCTGTAACTTTAGAGAAAGGAAAATTTAGCCTCGATTCAGGAATGGCAATTTCGAACATGATCGATAATAACAATGCGGGGACTGATCTTGGTGGATATTCAAAATATAAACCTTTGTTTTGGAACAACTACGCTGAGGCATTTTCCAATCGAAGCCTAACTCCGAGTAGCTATTACCTATCTGAATATATTAACTACGGAAGACTGGAACAACAATCTCATCTTAAGATGGATGCAGAAATCGAAAGATTCCATGCAAAATTGAATTATGGTTTATGGGATAAATTTGAGATCGGATTAGAAGTAACAGCATTGTCTTATAATACTGGAATATTTGACGGACCGATAACAGGCTATCATAGAGCGATTAACATACCTTACCCTCTAAGAGACATTTACCCAAATGATCGTTTTAATTTTTCCCTTTCAGATAGCACGAAAACTGTTATCAAAAGTAAAACTGGAACCGGGTTTGGAGACGCTGTTCTTGATGGTAAATGGCAATTATCCTCTCAGAATGGATGGCTTCCCACAATTGCCTGGGTTAATTCAATAAAAATACCAACAGGAAATACAAATTTATACATGGGAAGCGGCAAAGTAGACTTAGCCTCTGGAATTTCCGCAAAATGGAATTTTGACAAATTTTTTAAATTCATAAATCTATTTGGAGTATCTCCATCCGACTCACTCAATTCAAGAGAAATACACATTAAACCATTCGCAGCCATATCTTCCACTTTAGGATATTCATTCACCGAAAACTTTTCAGCAGTAACTCAAATAGAAGTAAAAGGAAGTCCATATAATTCCGGAATTAAAATGATAAACCAGACTGCAATTCTTTGGTCTTTTGGATTTAACTGGAAAATTTTTACGACATGCGCACTGCGTGCAAACCTGACCGAAGATCCAATCACAAGAACCGTTCCAGATGTTAGCGTGCAGAGTAGTTTGCTTTGTATGATGAATTAAAAGTTGACTATATCGCTTATTTTAAAACAGACTATCACAATGAAGTCAGCTATTATTACAGGAACTAGCTCAGGAATTGGTTTAGCAATTGCAAAAAAAATTTTAAGCATGGGTTACAAAGTATATGGATTATCCAGAACTAAACCAGAGCAGCTAATGGATAATACTCGTTTTCAATTTATTGAATGCGATTTACGCGATGCAAAAACAATTAAGCGACAGATTGAGGAAATTCAAAAAGAAGACAAAGCCATATATCTATTAATTCATAATGCTGGCTTTGGTTTAATTGGACTTCATGAAGAATTAGATTATAAAAAATTGGAAGAGATTATTCAAGTTAACCTCACTGCTCCCATTCTCATCACAAGACTTTTACTAAGACAAATCAAAGCAAATCAAGGAACTATTATAAATATTTCATCCGTAACTGCGAAAAAATCCTCTCCGCTTGCATCAGCTTACTCTGCGGCTAAGGCTGGTTTAACCCAATTTGGAGAATCTCTATTTGATGAAGTAAGAAAAACAGGCGTGAAGGTTTGCAATATTCATCCAGATGTCACTAAAACAAATTTTTACAATGAACTAAGCATAAAAGAAAATCCTGATCCTGATTCCTACCTAGATCCAGAGACCATTGCAGATGCAGTCGAAATGATTCTAAACCAAAAAAGCACCCTTGCGGTTACTGACATTACTCTGCAACCACAAAAACATAAGATAGAGAGGCGAGCTAAAGGATAACAGCCTGTAGACTTTCTACAATTTCTCAAGTATCAATTTCTTAATAATTTTTGCATCAGCTTTTGCGAAGTTATCAATTTTAATATCAGTGTTTCTGGTCTTTGGTTTGATTTTGATGGTGGAGAGAATTATTCCTTCTACAATTTCTACTCCAGACACATCACTGTATAATACGAATGTCTCTGTGTTTCCGAAAAAGTTTTTTACGTTAAATGTAATTCCTTTTTTATCAAAAATTACTTCGTCAGGTGTAAGTGGATCTCCAAATATACTTGCCTTAAATATTTTCTTAACCGTAATTTCTTTTGGTGGCTCCCCACTCATAGTCGCAGCACCGGACTCGGCCATTGCCGGCTTAGGTGGCTCTTCTGCAGTAAAATAATAGGGAATGAAGTTAAATAAGAAGTAGCCGCCAACAATTCCTACAAAAAGGTAAAGGTAATCATTCATTACCGTTCCTTTTAAATTTGTTAGAAAATATCCAAGAGAAAGACCTGATAAAAAAACAAAGATTTTTCCAAAATTCATTTTACAACCTTTTGGTAAAATTCATCTATAACAGTCAGAAAGTTTGGTGGCAGCAATTTTTTTACCTTATCTACTATATCGGCAGGAATCGTTTTGTAATAAGCCTCAGAAATTCCCCCACACATACAAGCTATCGTATCAGAATCGCCACCAATCGAAATCGCTGTTCGAATTGCGTCTTCGTAATCCGCTGATTCCAAGAATGCAATGATTGCTTCTGGCACTGAGCCCTTTGCACTCACATCAAATTTATAAGTTTGCCGAATGGAATCTATTGTTCGATTCAAATCATAGCCAAATTCTGTTTCGATGTAGGATTTTATTTCTGGCTTCGATTTCCCATTACGCGCTAGAAAAATAGATACTGCAATTGCTTGTGCTCCTTTTATTGCATCAGGATGATTATGGGAAATGTTAGAAGTTTTTTCAGCCATTGTCATCACGTCTGAAATACTATCAAAGGCAAAGCCGATTGGACTTACTCTCATAGCAGAGCCATTTCCATAACTCCCGTAGGGTTTTGGATGCTTGGACTTCATCCACTCTCGAAACTTTCCACCAAAGCCCGCTTTTGGATACTGACTGCTATATCGGTGAATAGTAGGTCCGAAGTATTTTTTATTTAGAATAGCATCCGCAACGGCTACTGTTAAAACTGTATCGTCCGTAAACCTTGTCTTTTTTGAAAACAAAGGAAATTGTTTTGATTTAACATTATGACCTTCATAAACAGAACCAATCACATCACCACATATTGCACCTAACATAATTCCACTCTCCTTACAAAACTCTTGTTTAAACCAAAATCCATATTATAAATAATATCGGTGCCCAATGTCCCTTCGCTCCAAGTATTCGCGACCAACGCCCTCTCCTATTCACACATTCGACAGGCTCAGTGCAAGTCGGTGGCATTCTTTAAAAGCCCAAAACCAAAAAACAGTTGTATAAATTGACTTTTTTAAAGTTTATGAATTTATGAGAAAGTCCAGCAGAAGAAAGAAAAATACCGGCACTAGTTTTGAGCAAGAGCACATTGAAGAAGAAGTAGCAGCAGTTCCCCAGGAACAAGATAGACAAATTCCCCCAATTCCAACCTCTTCCTATAGTATCAATTGGGATTCCTTAAACACACGTCGTAAAATAACATCCGATTTGCGTGATGAAATTTGCGATTTTTACTATTCAGTTCAAAAAAGCCCCAAGGCACAAATCGCAAAATTAAATGAGATGATCGAAGAATACTCTGATATTCAAATTTTCTACAATTATTTAGAAATGGCGTATCGGGAAGAAGATGAAATTGAAAAAGCAAATGAAGTGGCACGCACAACAGCAAAAAAATTTCCTGACTTCATTTTTGGAAAAGTGAGCCAAATCGAGCTTTACCTCGACTCAAAAGAGTTAGATAAAATTCCAGAGTTACTAAAAGACAAATATGATTTCCGACTTTTGTATCCAGAAAAAGCTACTTTTCATATTCAAGAAGTAATAGCATTTAACTATGCATTAGGAAAATACTTTGCACTCAAAGCAGAATCCGATAAAGCGAATCAATATTTGGAAAATATCAAAGGAATTGACGAAGATCATATTTTCGTGAAACAATTACAAAAGTTTATCAGCAAAAATTCAGGTTTAAAATTCTACCAAAAAGTTTTAAATAAGTTAAAATAAATTTCATTAAAAATTAGAAGAATCAAACGACCGTTTACCCCTGCTAAAACTTTAAGGATTTTACAGGGTAAAAGGTCTATTTCTAAAAAACTTCAACAAGTATTCAGATCAAATACAAAGATTCTTCTTAATGCTAAAACTAAACTAATCCAGGCTCCAAGTTATTAACTGCAGTTTTTCCATAACAGCAAATTACAACTATCCACTTAAGGAATATATATGATAAATAAAATTTTTCTAGTATTAATTTTCATTACCACTTCCATCACTTCATGCAAAAAAAAAGAAATCATCATTGCAGACGCAGACTTTCAAAAAAAAACTATGGAAGCTTTGTTAAAAGCAAAACCGGATTCTACGATAGAGCTTCCGGAAGGCAAATTTCAATTAGACGCTAGTTTATCGCTAAGTGTAAACAATGTAAAAATTAAAGGACAGGGAATGGACAAGACCATCCTTTCCTTTAAAGGTCAAAGTTCAGGTGCAGAAGGATTACTTGTAACTGCTGACGGATTTTCCATTGAAGATCTAAGCATTGAAGATACAAAAGGGGATGCGTTAAAAATAAAGGGTGGAAACGGAATTACTATCAAGAGAGTTCGAACTGCATGGACAGGTGGACCCAATGAAAAAAATGGGGCTTACGGTATTTATCCTGTTCAGTGTAAAAATATTCTAATCGAAGATTCTGTTGCAATAGGAGCTTCCGACTCCGGAATTTACGTAGGTCAATCGAGTAATATTATTGTGAGAAGAAATAAAGCAGAGTTTAACGTTGCAGGAATTGAAATTGAAAATTCAACATTCGCAGATGTCTATGAGAATACTGCTACAAATAATACTGGCGGAATTTTAGTTTTTGATCTGCCAGATTTACCGATTCAAGGAGGAAAAAATACACGCGTTTTTAAAAATGAAATATATAATAACAACACAGATAATTTTGCTCCTAAAGGAAATATTGTAGGAGTTGTCCCACCAGGAACAGGACTACTAGTTTTAGCAAATGATAATATAGAAATATTTGAAAATACTATCAAAAATCACGACACTGTAAATATAGGAATCGTAAGTTACTTTGTCACCGATAAGCCAATCAATGATCCAAAATACGATCCCTATCCCGAATCAATTTATATTCATGATAACAAAATATCAGAAGGTGGGGAAAATCCGCGGGGCTTTATTGTGAAAATACTTTCTCTAAAATTGGGTAAGCCTTTTCCCGATATATTATATGATGGAATCGTCGACAAACAGAAAGCGGTTAATGGAAGTTTACCTGACAATATGAAAATTTGCCTGAACAACAACGGAGACATTGATTTTGCAAATATTGATGCAGAGCATACTTTTAAAGACATTGATCGGGATATTAAAAAATATACATGCACCCATCAGAGGCTTGAACCTGTTTCTATAGCTGGAGTAAAATAAGAATGTGTTTTTCAATGAATAATTTTTTTTCTATATTATTTATAGCTTTTTTCTTTATCACAAATTGTAAGCGGGAAAATACTGTTAACCTCGTAATGCAAGAACCATTTCCAGAAAAATTATCAGATTGGAATCTATACATAGGAAAGCTATCAGACCTGAAACCAAATAAAGGAGTAATTCCTTACGATCTCAATATGCAATTATTTACTGATTATGCAAGCAAAAGTCGATTTATTTGGATGCCCGAAGGAAGAAGTGCAAAATACAAAGAAGAGGATACTTTCATTTTTCCTCCAGGGACTATTATTTCAAAAACTTTTTATTTTCCGGGCGAAAGTGTTGAAGATCCGATTCACTCAAAAAAATTAATTGAAACTAGACTTCTTGTCAATGCTTCCAATGGTTGGGTTGCACTCCCCTACATTTGGGACAAAGACATGAAAGATGCGAGACTTGAAATTATTGGCGGCAAACAAAACTTATCCTTTCATGACTCGAAAGGTCAAAGTCACAAACTTAACTATATAATTCCTAATACGAATCAATGCAAAAGCTGCCATGAAAGCCAAAAACAATTTCAACCTATAGGTCCCAAAGCAAAGAATCTCAACCGGTATTACACATATGAAGATGGCAAGGAAAATCAACTCATTCGATGGCAGAAAGCTGGCTATTTAACAAATCTACCCAAGAACTTTGAAGAAGTAAAAGTATTTCCGAGTTTAACATCGAATAACCTCGCGGATAGTGCAAGAGGTTACTTGGATGTAAACTGTGGGCATTGTCATAATCCGAACGGAATGGCAAATACTTCTGGACTTCTTTTGAATTACGAAGAAACTGATCGAAAGAAATTGGGCTTTTGCAAAACACCGGTTGCATCCGGTAAAGGTTCTGGAAATTTGTTATATGATATTGTTCCAGGAAAACCAAATGAGTCCATTCTTTTGCACAGAATGAAATCTTCCGAGCCTGATATAATGATGCCAGAACTCGGTCGTAGCATAATTCACCAAGAAGGAATTGAGTTGATTCGTAAATGGATTGAATCGGAAAAAGGAAGTTGTAATATTTAAGGAGATTTTTCTATGAAAAAAATTTTAATCCTCTGTTTATTTCTAATGTCTTTTGTTGCTGTTATTGGACAATCAAAGCATATCCTAACGGAAACGGACAAAATAAAGTTTTTATTAAATGAATTGGATAAGCCAGAATCCAATATAAAATTCATTCGTAATGGAGAGGAATTTTCTGGAAGAGAAGCAAGAGAGCATATGCAAAAGAAACTTGATTATGCTGGAAGTAAAATAAAGACAGTGAATGACTTTATTGATCACATCGCTACGAAATCTTCATTAACAGGAAATCTTTACTATGTAAAACTTCCGAATGGAACCAAAGTTGAATCTGCTAAATGGTTAAGAGAAACCCTTAAGAAGTTAAATTGATTAACTTTATCTAAACTGCCATTGCCAAAAGAATAGGCATAATGTACATTACTGTCTCAGAAAACCATTCCTTTGCAAAATTTTTACTAAGAGGAATTCTATAGCATTAAAAAGCATATTGCTTTAGCTAAGATAGCCTTTTACTTTAAATATATGTTTTGAAATAAATATCTGAATAGGAAAGTAAAAGTATATTATATCTTTTTTTAATTTAAGAATAAAATTTATTATATTTTTTATCTAAGCTATTGAAAATTTAGGTATAGTTCTTGCATTTCATAAGACAAAAATATTTTAAAAGTAAGAATATCTTTAAGAAATGAAACAGAATTTAAACTCAATAAATTTGTTCACATAGAGATTTCTAACAGTAAATAGGGGGCACTTTGATGTTAAATATAAGTAAATTCAAATATCTAGTCCTGTTTATCATGGCGATTCTAATACCGACCCTGCTAAACGGCCAAGATGCAACTGCGCCGGCACCTGCTCCGGCAGCGCCAACATTAGACAAGGCAGATACAGTTTGGTTAATCGTATCTTCTGCATTGGTGTTTTTCATGATTCCAGGCCTAGCATTGTTCTATGGCGGTATTGTAAAATCTAAAAACGTCCTGTCCACAATGATGCACAGCTTTATAGCAATTATTGTTCTCACTCTTCAATGGACGATATTTGGATATAGCTTTGCATTCTCAGGTTCAAATCCATACTATGGCGATTTCAGTTTAGCCTTTTTAAATGGGATAGACTTAGACACATTAGAAGGTTCAATACCTAAATTTGTGCACTTCCTTTTTCAAGGAATGTTTGCTTTAATCACCCCGGCTTTGATTTCTGGAGCTATTGCTGAAAGAATTAAACTTTCCGGATATGTGGCATTTATTTTAATTTGGGCAACACTTGTTTATGACCCAGTTGCGCATTGGGTCTGGGCTGCTGACGGCTGGCTATTTAAAGATGGAGCTCTTGACTTTGCGGGAGGAACAGTAGTTCATTTAATCTCCGGTATTGCGGGTCTTGCAGCTGCTCTAGTAATTGGAAAACGCAAAGGTGATCCTTCTACTTTAACTCATCCAAATAATATGACTTATACTCTTTTAGGATCCGGTTTATTATGGTTTGGTTGGTTTGGATTCAACGCAGGATCTGGTTTAAAAATTGATGGCTTAGCTGCAAGAGCATTTGTAGTAACCTTAATTGCACCAGCTGCCGCTGGAGCTACTTGGTTAATCATTGAATGGATTCACACTAAAAAGGCAACAGCACTCGGTGCCGCTTCTGGAATCGTTGCTGGGCTTGTTGTAATTACTCCTGCTGCCGGATTTGTTAGTCCAGTTAGCGCTATTATCATGGGATTATTAGTCTCCCCTGTTTGCTATGGAGCAATTCTGTTAAAAGGAAAATTAGGATATGATGATACTCTTGATGCATTTGGTATTCATGGTGTAGGCGGGGCATTTGGAGCGATTCTAACTGGAGTTTTCGCACTTAGCTTAGCCGAAGGCGTCACGAGAGGTCACCAAATTCAAGTCCAAGTAGTTAGTGTTGTAGCAACTGGAGCATATTCTTTTATTGCTTCATACATCATAGCATTTCTAATTGAAAAATCTATTGGATTTAGAATTGAAGAAGACAAAGAAATCAATGGTCTCGATCAAGAGATACATGGTGAAAATGGATATGGGATATAAGGAGATATATAGATGAAATTAATTGTAGCAATTATTCAACCGCATAAACTTGAAGAAGTGAAGGCAGAATTAACAAAGAATGAAATTTATAGACTGACAGTTAGCGATGTTCAAGGTTACGGACAACAAAAGGGTAAAACAGAAGTTTTCCGTGGGCATGAATACCAAGTTAACCTACTCAGAAAAGTAAGGCTTGAAATAGCTGTAAATGATGAGTTTGTAAAACCGACAGTAGATGCAATTCTAAAGTCCGCAAAAACTGGTGAAGGTAAGATTGGAGATGGTAAAATTTTCATTATGCCTATTGAAGAAGTGATTCGAATCAGAAATGGAGAAAGAGGAAATAGCGCGATTTAATGCTGATTGAAGAAAAGCCCCTGTCTGGAAACGGACAGGGGCTTTTTTTTGTCTTTACTTGATATTTTTCTTGAAATATGGCTGCCATATAACTTACTTATACTAAACATAAAAGCTAAGCAATTTTTGGTTTTTATAAGCTCACTTTACTCAAAAGCTGTTTAATAATAACTAAGTTCAAAAGACTTTGTTTATGCACCTGAAATGACCAGTTTTTGAGTTTAAAGCAAAGAGTTTTTCTTTGGTATTCTAGGTTTTTTTCTAAAACTTATAGTGGAATCTATCTATTTTTTAAAATAGGTATAGCAACGTGTAAAAGTAATTGATAAATTTAGTTGTTGCAAGAAGATATTAAATGTGTGTTTTTTTATTTTAGCGACTCAAGCACAGTAAACTTTATTCAGAATAAATTGGGTCATTACGCAAGAGGAAATTTTAATCGGTAATTCTATGGAAATGATTGAAAGAGAAAATAATTCTATCCAAATAATTGATATAATCGGCGAAGTCGATTTATACAACACAAAAGAAATTAAAGATATGATAGATGAAAAAATCAAACAAGGAAAATACCAGATTATACTTAATCTTTTAAAAGTTCCATTTATGGATTCTTCTGGGATTGGAACTCTAGTGACTGGAATGTATCGATTAAAAAAATACCAAGGAAGCTTAAAGATTGTAAACATCGTAGGTTCAGTTGCGAAGGTCTTTAAAATGACTGGGATGGATACTCATTTAGAAATCTTTGACAGCGAAGAAGAAGCAGTTAAATCCTTTAAATAATTTACTTTCTAAGTATGATTTCATTTAAAATAAGATATTTTATAATTATCTGCTTACTTTTCTTGATTTCTTGCAGCAATACATCAAATAAAGATAAAAATAAAAAAACTCTTCAAACGCTTTTACTTCAATACTTTTTCTCAATCAAAACTCCGGATAATGGAGAATTAGCCGCAAAGATTTTTTACATTAATCCCGCTCTTAAATCTGGCTCAAACTTAAATCTAGATTTTGTAACAGAAGCCACCTCAGCAAATGTTACTAGCGGAAAGAAAAAACTAATCCTTGTTCATGGTTGGGATTTTACAGACAGAGACACAACCGGGCTTTCCTTAACCCAACAAAAAACTAGAATCGTAACGGACAGTTGGGGAGACTTCATCAAATCTTCTACTTTTGATCTAATTGTCGCAACTAAGCAATATGATATTTACGGATTTGATTACCTTACTTCAAATAGCATTGATACAAACGGAAAAAGATTTAGATCCAAGCTTGATAACCTATTTGGAAAAGAAACAGGAACAGTCGTCATTTTAGGACACTCTATGGGAGGAGTTCTATCTCGATTTGCAGTTTATGAAGGCACAAGACCAACATATATAAGTAGAGTTTTCTCCACAGGCGCTCCTTTTCATGGTTCACCTTGGGCTAGTCCTCAGTTTCAAGCAGACCGTGGAACGTTAGGGAACCTAGCAAGTTTTTTAACAGCAACGAACGGTGGTAAGGATTTAGCCTGGGACAACTTTGATTTAAAAATATCCGGTGCATCTAACAGTAAGTTAACCGCTTTAAATCAAAAAGTGGATAGAGATGATTTTTTCTATGCCTATTATGGTTCTGTTCTTTCAACTCAAACTACAGGTGGAACAGGAGCATCAAGTCCAGGTCTTTATTTGAGTTGTCCTGTTTTAGGAAGTAATTTTTCTCCTTCGGATTGTATTGTTCCCGTATCTAGTGCATCCTTAAGCGGAAACACATTAAAACAAACAACTTCATTAGGTCAATATGATCACTTTGATGTAAAGCTTAGCACAAGCACAATGCAACAAACCTTTTACAATGATTTACCTTGAGAAAAATTAGTCATATCTATGTAGAAGAGGATGCTTACGATTATCCGCAAACAAAAAAAATTCTGAATAAGTTTCCAAAGTCTACTCAAATACAAATAACTAATTATAAACACATTTTTAATCGTCCGAACCAGGATTTCCAAGCTCAAAAAGAATCCATGAAATTGATCCTAGCTGTAAAAAAAGAAAACTTTTTTTACAAAGGGTCACAGGTAGTAAATAACTATGGTTTTGAAAATTTTTATTATAATACAATGATTTTAAACTGCGTCTACAATTGTGAATACTGCTATTTACAGGGTATGTTCAACTCTGGAAATATTGTAATCTTTGTAAATATTGAAGACTTCTTTACAGAGACAAAAAAACTTTTAGCGGATAATCCCGTTTATCTTTGCATTTCGTATGAAACAGATATTTTAGCATTTGAAGATATTGTTCCTTATACTAGTGCCTGGATTGAATTTGCTAGAGAAAATCCAAATTTAATTATTGAAATTAGAACAAAGAGCAATCAGTATAAATTAATTCAGAATTTAAAATCAACAGATAATATCATTTTAGCCTGGACCATATCACCAGAAGAAGTAATTAAAAAATACGAAAGTAAAACCCCTACACTCAATCAAAGACTTCGCGATATAGAATCAGCATTATCCGATGGCTGGAAAACTAGAATTTGCATCGACCCAATCTTACATATTAAGAATTGGAAAGAGATTTATAATAAATTCATCGAAAAAACTTTTTCAAGTATTTCCTGTGAAAAAATTTGGGATATAAGTATTGGGACTTTTAGAATTAATGCAGACTATTTAAAAAAAATGAAAAAGTTTAGAACTAATTCAGATATTCTTCATTATCCATTTGAGCGAAGGGGAAGTTTAAGCGTTTATCCAGAAGCTAAATCGAAAGAGATTCTTTCCTATAATTTGGAATTAATTGCGAATTATTTAAAGCGTGAAAAGATTTTTCCAAATTAGCCTTTTTATACATATACACTATGCATAAAAAAAAGTTTACAAATTCCAATCATTTCAATGTATACTGACTATCATCCATGATTCATTATAGTAAAGAGGAGATATTTGCTGCTAAAAAGCAGGTTGTGAAAGCACAAGTAACTCGTTTTAAAATTACCTACCACAATTATTTTGAAAGACCAGATACAATCCAAATGGTAAATTATTTCTTTGATAAGATTTATAATTTGGATGCAAAAGCGGAATGGGTCGATTTAGCTATTAGTTCATTTGATAAGATTAAAAGTATGATTAAAGACCAAACCCGTGAAAGCATGGAAAGACTCATTGATTTAAATAACCTAACAGACAAACTAGATACTCAAATGGCTTATTTAATCCTGGAAAAAAAATGGCAGGAAGGAACTGATCTTACACAAGAAGAGTATACAAAATATTTTATTGAACTCGACCATGCGGAAGAACGATTTAAACAATTAGAAATTGTTCTACTCAACTTAAGACAATTTTATGACTTAGCCCATAGACCTATAAACGCTGTATTAATGAAACCAGCACGCTTCATGGCAAAAATATTAGGCATTCACCCACTATTTGCAACAATTGAAGAAGGATATCATGCTTGTCTACCGGTTAATCATGACTTATTCGAATCTTTTTTTGCTGAAGTAGACAAAAAAGAACATGAATACCTAAGAGCATGCTTCCCTAATTTTGGTAAATAAAATGATTAGAAATGAATCCCCGCAAAAAACTAAACGCAGAAAATCAAACAAACACACCGAAGAAAAAGACATCAACGATAGATGGCTGTTAACCTACGCCGACATGATTACTTTATTACTGGGTTTATTTATTGTAATGTATTCGATTTCAACAGTCGATGCAGGAAAATTAAAAAGTGTATCATCAATTATTAGAGGGGGATTTGGGCTTGATGAAGGTGGAGACTCGCTAGTCCTCGATGGTTCTTCGGGGATTATTAAAGATAAAGATTTAGTGCCAAAATCCCAGATCTATAGATTATGGGAGCGATTTCAAAGTAGCGTTAAACGACTATTAATCTCAGATAAGGTAATCATTGATTTACAAAATAATGAAGAGTTAACCCTGACATTACCTGCTTCTTCGCTCGGAGAGGGTAATATTAAATTATCAAAAGAGAACGATGAATTATTCTCAAAACTTGCAGAAGTAACAAAAGATCTTAATATTGAAATTATTCTTAGAGTGCAGATTCCATACCTGGAAAATATTGAAAACAAAAAAGATTTAAACAACTGGGCTTACAATTCTTATAGAGCATCTGTCATGGCAAAGTTCTTAGCCGAAAAGTATGGGATTCCTGAATCAAGAATAGCTGTGCAAGGTCTTTCAAGTTTTAGAAAAAATACTGCAGCTGAAACTCCGGAAGAAGCGGCAAACCAAGAAAGAATTGAAATTATGATTAGGAAGAGATGATGAAATCGCATTCAACAAAATTACTTTTAATTCTTTTAGGTTCTTTTTTAATACTCAGTCAATGTAAGAAAATGAAAGAGAAAGAATTCAATGATCCCGAGTGGAGAAAAGAATCAATGGAAATTGCGCAGGGAATTTGTTCAAAACTTGAATCCTGCACAAGAGACGAATTTTTAAAGCTTAAAAAGAGCTTACAGAACTATGCAGCCGCAGAATTGCTGCCTGATAAATGTGCTGAGAAAAATAAAAAAAGTAAAGTTTATTTGTTAAAAGGAAATGATCCAAATTTTATTAAGCAAGTTACGAGGGAATGCTACTCCCAGATTCGAAAATTTTCTTGCGAAGAAATTAAATCCGGGAGCATTAAGTTGGACAATTCCTGTGAGCAAATGCGCTTAATTCAACAGGAAAAATAAGTATTATTTACTAATTGAAAGTAATTCTTCTCTTAATAATTTTTCACTTTTCATAGAATAAGCAACAACTTTGGCTTTGTTAATTTTCTGCTTCTTAATTTCAAAAATTTCTCTCACCATCTTAAACTTTCTTCTAATGTGATTGATGGCAGGTAAAGAAGTCTTGAATTTTTTAGCTAGATCTCTATCTACAAGCTTTTTATCTAATTCAAATAACTCTTCCATTTCTTCTATTGACCAAGTCTTCTTAGGCGTCGCACCAGGCTTCTTGTAATTAAACTCATTGATACGCTTGAGGTTTCTCTGCTTACTCCCCAATGATTTCTTCTTTCTCCAATAGGGATCTCTATTTCTTGCGTGAGAAATATCTTCATAAGTAAAATTGGTCTTTGCCAACCACTCAGAAGTTATAGTCGCTTTTTTACCTGGAGGCAATTTACTATTAATCGAAAAAGCTATATACTGTTCTGGGGTTTTAGCAGAAAGTAATTTAGTTCTCTCCGAATTGATTTTTGCTAGCGAAAGTTTCATTCTTTAATTCACCTTAATTTTAAAAATATGTACTGCTGATACTTTGACCAACTATGTTCCCAATTTCGACAATAAAAATCTTCAACTTGAGACATTTTAACATATATCGCTGTAATCCTTTATATTGCAAATACATTTCAACTAAGAATTACAACTTATTAGCCACTCATTTAGGGATAACACGCAATTAATGCGTCTTTACCGTATAATCATCGAATCGTAGGCACGTATAGTTTCGGGCGCTAACTTTGTGGGTATACCTCTATTGTTCACAACGCATCCTTCTGATTGGCAGCTAGCATGTATTAGCCCATCTTTGTTCTGAATCTCTTGCCAGTAAATGATTCTCAAGGGCGTCAACTTTATCAACCATGTCTTTACAAATAATTCTTCAAATAGAAAAGATGGTCTTATAAATTCTATTACAGATTTATAAAGGACAAAAGTTAAATTTTCCTTTCGAAAATAATCTAAATCAGGAAGAATACTACGGCGAAAACTCCATCTCCCCAATTCAAAATAGTTCGCATACACTGCATTATTTACATGTTGAAAAGAATCTAATTCATAAGGTCTAACTTCAAAACTATAGACATCGTGTGGCATACTAGGATTTACCACAAATGGCTTTTCATGGGCTAATGGCAGTATATTTTCCTGAGGGTTTTGTCCAAATCTCTTAGTGAATTCAACGGTGGCATCCGAAGAAGACTTTTCTTTTGCATGATAAGCCCAGTATGCATCTGCTTGAAAACATAAAGAATTATTCTCTCTATATACTTCTTGTCTTAATACACCGCGTATTTTTTTTGTTTGGATTTGCTTACTTCTAACTATTAAATTTTCTGGATATCTGACTTGCTGTTTAAATAAACAAACATATTTGTATAAAATCATTTCTACATTGGAACGATGAACTTCTTCTATCGGGAAATTCTGATCTTTCATCATACTTACTCTGGCTTCTTCTAAATACCGGAGATAATTTGCATTATTAATGTGGAGGCTGGAATCTAATTCGGAATGTCTTGTGACTAACGTATATTCGTAAGTATCCATACTACATGTTTCTTCTATATTGACCACCAACGTCAAAGAGCACTCGCGTCATTTGACCAAGCGATAAATAACGGCTAACGTCCATTAGTGTATTAAAAATATTTTCGTTTTTAATTGCAGATAGTTTTAACTTTTCAATTTTTTCATTTATGACTTCAGAATGAATTTTATGAAGATTTTCAATATTCAGAATTTGAAGATTTTTTTCTTCTGTCGTAGAACGAATCACTTCTTCTGGAATAATAGTCGGAGATCCTTTGCTATTCAAAAAAGTATTTACACCTACGATTGGATATTCACCCGAATGCTTTAAATGCTCATAATGCAAAGACTCATCTTGAATTTTATTTCTTTGATACATTGTTTCCATTGCTCCTAAAACTCCGCCTCTTTCAGAAATTCGGATAAACTCCTGCATTACTTTTTCTTCTACTAAGTCTGTAAGCTCTTCAATAATAAAACTTCCCTGCAATGAATTTTCATTTTTAGCAAGCCCCATTTCTCGGTTTATTATCAATTGAATCGCCATGGCTCTTCGAACTGAATCTTCTGTTGGAGTAGTAATTGCTTCATCAAATGCATTTGTATGAAGAGAATTACAATTATCATAAAGAGCGGTTAATGCCTGTAAGGTTGTTCTGATATCATTAAACTCTATTTCCTGTGCATGAAGAGAACGACCGGAAGTTTGAATATGATATTTCAACAATTGACTTCTTATATGACCCTTGTATTTATACTTGATGGCTTTTGCCCAAATTCTTCTAGCAACTCTACCCATCACACTGTATTCGGGATCCATCCCATTCGAAAAAAAGAAAGATAGATTCGGAGCAAAGTCATCTATCTTCATCCCGCGTGCAAGATAATACTCGATATAAGTAAATCCATTCGATAAAGTTAAAGCAAGTTGTGTAATTGGATTAGCACCTGCTTCTGCTATATGATACCCTGAAATCGATACAGAATAAAAATTTCTAACTTTGTTGTTAATAAAATATTCCTGGATATCACCCATTAGCCTCAATGCAAATTCAGTAGAAAAGATACAAGTATTCTGTGCCTGATCTTCTTTCAAAATATCTGCTTGCACAGTTCCTCTTACCTTTGAAATTGCACTAGCTTTAATTTTTTCATAAACATCATGCTCTAAAACCATATCACCAGTTACACCCAAAAGAAGTAACCCGAGTCCATTGTGATTTTCGGGAAGATTTCCAGAATAATATGGCTTAGCCGCTGAATTTGATTCATAGAGTTTTGTAATCTTCGCTTTTATCTCTTCTACTAATCCATTTTCTCTAATATACAATTCACATTGTTGATCAATAACTGCATTTAGAAAAAAGGCAAGTAGCATTGGAGCAGGTCCATTTATTGTCATCGAAACGGACGCCGATGGTTGACATAAATCAAAACCAGAATAAAGTTTTTTAATATCATCTAGAGAGGCAATGGAGACTCCAGAATTTCCTATCTTGCCATAAATGTCCAATCTTCTATCTGGATTTTCTCCATACAAAGTGACGGAATCAAAAGCTGTAGAGAGGCGAATAGTGTTTTGCCCCTTAGTTATATAATGAAAGCGTTTATTTGTTCTCTCGGGTCCACCTTCTCCGGCGAACATTCTAGTAGGATCTTCTTCTGATCTTTTAAATGGATATACCCCAGCAGTAAACGGAAATTCTCCCGGGATGTTTTCTTGAAAATTCCAACGGAGTATATCACCCCAGTCTTTGTATCTAGGTAGAGATATTTTTGGAATGTCAGTATCAGAAAGTGATTTTGTATAATTACTTACTACAATTTCTTTGTCTCTAACTTTATAAGAAAAGTTTTTGTCTTTGTAACTGGAAACTTTTTTATCCCAACTTTCTAAAATGTTTTTAGAATCAGGATGAAGCTTTGACTCAAGCAATTGATATTGTTTTAATAACTCAGTGACTCCAAACGAAGTAAACTGATTATCACCAACACTCAATTGTTTGTAAAAATAAATATCAACTTGCTTTGTTTTTTCTTGCCCGGTTTGGTTTAAAACTTCAATTGCTCCTTTTAATTGATACATTTTAGTTGCAATTTCACATTGTTCTTGCACAAACTCTTTGTAATCCTCAATTTCTCGAACAATTTCAGATAAGTATCGAGTTCTATTTTGCGGAACAATGCTTAGTGAATAATTTTTATTATTCTTATTTGTATTGGAAGTAATCTTAAGGTTAGTTTTGAATGCGATATCCAGTTTCTTTTCAATAGTATCGAGCAGAGCAATGTAAAATTGGTTCATACCTTTATCATTAAATTGTGATGCAATCGTTCCATAAACAGGCATCGACTCTATAGGTTTATCGAAAATTTTATGATTTCTTTGGTATTGTTTCGCGACAGACCGCAAAGCATCCTCTGCACCGAAGCGATCAAACTTATTAATTACTACTAAGTCAGCAAAATCAAGCATATCAATTTTTTCTAGCTGAGTTGCTGCACCAAACTCCGGAGTCATCGCATAAATACTAATATCCGCAATTTCAATAATCATAGAATCGGACTGTCCAATACCGGCAGTTTCTAGGAAGATAATATCAAAGTAAGATTCTCTAAAGAGTTTTACTATTTCATATATATGTTTGTTAACTGATAAATTTGCTTCCCTGGTTGCAAGAGATCGCATAAAAACATTGGGATGATCAATAGAGTTCATTCGAATTCGATCTCCCAAAAGTGCTCCACCTGTTTTCTTTTTACTCGGGTCTACTGAAATAATTCCGATTTGCTTATCAGGAAAATCATTTAAATATCTTCGGACCAATTCATCAGTTAAAGAAGATTTGCCTGCACCACCGGTTCCAGTCATTCCCACAACAGGAATTTTTTGCTTTTTTGTATTTTCTAAATTGTTTCCTAGTGAATCTGGAAGAGTATTAGAATTATCCAAAATCGATATAGATCGAGCTAAAACAATTTCTCTATCAAGCGGATAATGTTCTTTATACTCACCATTTGGAAAGTCAGATTTTGCTAGCAAATCATTGATCATTCCCTGTAGACCCATCGCACGACCATCATCCGGAGAATAAATTCTACATATCCCGTAGGCATGTAATTCTTCTATCTCTGAAGGCAAGATCGTTCCGCCACCACCACCAAAGATTTTTATATGACCACAATTTCTTTCTTTTAGTAGATCAAAAATATATTTAAAAAATTCAATATGCCCTCCCTGGTAGGAGGTAATGGCGATTGCCTGCACATCTTCTTGAATAGCGCAATTTACAATTTCATTGGCAGATCTATTATGACCTAGATGAATGACTTCCGCACCACTAGACTGCAATATACGACGCATTATATTAATACTTGCATCATGGCCATCAAAAAGAGAAGTCGAAGTTACGATTCTAATTTTATTTTTAGATTTATATGATTCTTGCGAATTCATTAGCTCTTAAATAAATCCTTAACTGCATCCTTAGCAGTTGCTTGTAGGTAATCTTCTTTTTCTATCAAGGTAAGGTTTAAATTTAGTTCGTGAATCCTATTTAGAATTTTTTTAACATCTTCCATTCCTTTTAAGTTCGTAGTTACATATTTAAAACTTGTTTTACAACCGGGACATTCTTTATCTTTTAAATAATTTAAGCCCAGTTGTTTACAATTCGCACATGATCCATATAAATCATCTATCAATAACAAATGCTTTTTAATTTCACTTGGATCTAAAGATGTCCAAACACGAACAAAGGTTTTTTTGTCAGCCATAAAATTTAGAATGAAAAAATATTTTCTCTATGTCAATATAAAATACATTTGCAAATTATTTATTTTCTATACCTTATCGAATAAAAACCAATAAATACTACACTTTCCGAATTGAGTGCATAAAAACCTATACACAAGAATATAAAATCTTTAATTTTTTTTCCCATTTATAAAAAAAATAAAATCAAGCAATTTTTTTAAATAGAAATATTCAAATCATAATAATATTAGAACATTCTAATGTACTAATATCATTACAAAACATATTATTAAATAATAATTTTAATTTTCTAAAGTGTACCCGTTGACAAAAAAAATTATTTTTTTTATATGCAATTCAATGACAAGTTGCTTGCTTATTTTTATTTTTAAGTACACTTTTTTATTCAAAAAAATCATTTTACTGTTTATGAATTTCGATACTTTGAATATGTTGTTTTTCAGTAATGAACAATTTTATAGGAGGGAATTTGGAATCTATCTGGCCTAAGATCTTAGATGAAGTTTCAAAACAAATTCCTGCAATGTATTTTGAACCATTCATCTCTCAACTCTCTCTTGTAGAGTTTAAAGATGACAATTTAATTATCAAAGCACCATCCAATGTAATAAAAAATCACGTAGAAAAAAAATATCAATCAGTGATAGCGGATGCAGCAGAGAAAATTGGCGGCTCAAAGTATAAAATCCAAATTCATATAGACTCAAATGATACGCCTATCTCAAATTTTATAGATAGCAAATTTAAGGAAGATTCATTTCCTTTTAATCCTGACTACACTATAGAAAAATTTATTCTTGGCGATTGCAATCGTATGGCGTTCATGGCATGCAAAGATGCAATCGACAACCCGGGAAAACAAAATCCTATATATATTCATGGAAAAGTTAGTGTGGGTAAGACCTATTTGCTTCATGCAATCGGAAATGCTTTAACAAAACTACATCCTGATAAACCTATTAAATATATTTCCATTTCCGATTTTCTTTCTGAATTTGTTTTTACCGTTCAAAACCGTCAAGCAATGGATGCATTTAAGCTTAAGTATCAAAGCTATCAAGCCTTAATCATTGATGATATTCAAAACTTAAACAGCAGTGCAGAGAAGACTCAAGAAGAATTTTTTGCTATATTTAATTATCTATTCGATCGCAAAAGACAGATTATCCTCGCATCGGATAGACCAATTTCTGAATTACCGATTAGCGAAAAACTCAGATCAAGATTTATTACAGGCTGCCAAGTTGAAATACAACCTCCAGATGAAACTGTAAGAATAGGTATACTAAAACAAAAATCTAAGGAAGCAAACTTACAGTTATCAGATTCATCGATTCAATTCATTTCTGATAATTTCAAAACAGACACAAGAGCATTACTTGGATGCCTGAATGATATCCAGCTTTATAAAAAGACTTTTTCGTTATTATTTGTAAGTGATGAAAAAGTCAAAGAGCTACTCGAAAATCGACTCGATAAGATAAAAGACTTAGACATTAACCACGAAAAGATAATTGATCTTGTTTGTGAGCGTTATACACAATCTAAGAAGGATATTTTGAGTAAAAGTAGAAAGGCTGAATACATTATCCCAAGACATATTTGTATGTATTTACTTTTTGAAGTTTGTAACATGAATAAAACTATCATTGGTAGACTCTTTAACACCAAGCATACTACAGTGATAAGCGCTATTAATCGAATCAAAGATATGATAAAGACTGATCCAAGTTTCAAAAAAACAGTTCAGTCGTTTCAATCTCAGTTTGAGTATAAATAATTAAATAGACAAAAAGAAATATAAACTTTAAAGATTATAGGAGCTTAATTATGATTTTATGAAATCCATTTTCATAATAGTCTAATCAATAGCAATCCTATGCGAAGTATAATTTTATTAATCTGTTTCTGTTTATTTTTTTCCTCCTGCAAATCAAACCAGAAAATAAAAACAGGAAATAAAAAAATCTACAGAGTTTCTATAATCCCGATTTCAAATAAGTTAAACTTTCAAGACAAAGCATTCTCCAATATTCTAAATTCCTCGATTATTTCTGTTTTAAATTTTACTGAAAATTATAGATACGTAGATGAAGAAATCGAAAAGTATTATATTTATAATGCAATGCAGTTAGCACAAAAAATAGGAGACAAGGACTTTGAAGATTTTCTAAAAAATATTATAGACATTCATTCAAAAGAAAATCCAGGAATCGATATTTATATAAGCGGATATTATTTAGAAAATAAAAATAATACTCAATTAAATATAAGAATTCTAGCGGCTAATAACATACACTCAGTTATAAAGCTAGAGATTCCAGAATATTCAATTGAATCTATGCGTCTTATTTCTGAAAAAATTTTTCTAGCATTAGAACCCAATAACGCACAGGGTTTAGAAAATCTGAATATTAGCTTTTCTCTCACGAGAAATTTCGAATCCTATAAACTCTATTTGGAAGGCAAAGAAGAGAAAAGAAAAAAAACTATCTATGGATATATGAATGCAATTCATAAATTTCAACATTCTCTTAAAGAAGATGGACTTTATTTATTAGCACTCAATGAAATCATTCATACACTGGCACAAATTTCGACAGACCTATTGGAATTATTAAAGCAAGAAGATATTATTAGTGACTCAAAAATTATAACAGAAGCAAAGAATCAATTAAAACAAAATGCAACAACTTTAAATAATGCTATGTCTATTCATACTAACGCAAAAAATCAAAGACCACAGGAATATGCAAATCTCATTGAGATCTTTGATAATTCTCCTTTCAAAAAACAATATCAAGCAAATGCTAGTCCATTCAAAAACCAGATGGAATTGCTTTTGCTAAGATGGGAAGATGAGAAATTTGATAGAGAAAGTTTGGTAAGAGGACAAATAAAAAGAATAAATAGCGGCTACGCACCATTACTCATTACTGATTTCTTTCAAACATTAACAAATTCAAAAATAAATATTAATGATATTATCAGAGCCTTATTAAAATATTCAAAAGAACATCCCGAAAATAGATACTATATCCATTATTTTAAGAACTTCTCAAGACTCATTCGAACTTTGAATGAATTTGAATATATGAAATTAAATCCAGAAGCAAGCCTTTCCTATTATCAATTGCATCAGGAGTATATTTTATATATCCGTGAATACTTAAAAGTAATGCAAGAAGGACTTTGATTCAAAAAACTATTTCTTTTGGAAATCAACAAATCTATGTTTAATTTTGAAATTTAAAAATATAAATCCAATTAATGACATTATAAAAAAAGCAATTAAATTTATTTGATTTAGTTTTAACCAGGAGTGAAATATTAAATAAGTAAATCCAATGTATGGATAAAGAATTGACATGAAGAAAAAGTATTTTGATTTTTCTAATAAGGAAAATTTAATAAAATAAAAACCACTTAATAGTAAAACTAAGAAATAGATAATTTTATCTTCGGATTGAATTATTCCCAAAAGACCATAAAGAAATATTAAATTTGCTGCAAAATTGAAATAAGTGAAAGTAAAATGACTTTTGATACTTTTACGCTCAAAAGTTTTTGCGGCTAACACCAAACAGACTCCAAATAGAATTGAATAAATAGTTTCTGTTTTATCAAACGTAATTGGATTTAATAAATCAGATGGATTGATTATAAACTCAATAGATGTTGCAAGCCCGGTCAGAGCAATCGATAATAAAACAAGATGGTCAAAATAGTAAGCTAGAAAAAGGATTAAAGAAGATATAAACAAAACTTCAAATCCAATTTTATCACCCAATAATTTGTATTGTATTTCAATATAAATTCCAAGAAGTATAATAAAGCCGGTAGCAAATAGAATTGAATAGTCGGTTATCCTACTACGAGTTATAATTTTTTCATTAGAATAGGGGAGGCTAAAGGCAAACGCAGTAGATAGTAATCCAAGAATAAAAATTACAATGGAAAGTAAATAGATATCCATTTTATACTTAGGAAGAAATTAACTTCTTTTCATTCCTAGCTTACTTCTTACTCTTTCGATCACAGGCATAGCGACTTCATGCGCCTTCTTACTTCCCTTCTGAAGAAGTTCTTCTACATAATCCCGATTAGCCACAAGCTCTTCTCTTTTTTTTCGATAAGGCGCAAAATAATCCATAATCGTAGAAAACAACTCCTTCTTTACATCACCATATCTTAATCCAGGAGTTTCAAACCGTGTTCGTAAAGTTTTGATATCTGTTTCATTTAAGAAAAGTTTATAAATCGAAAAAATAACACTCTTATCAGGATCTTTTGCTTCTTCGACTCCAGCAGAATCAGAAACGATAGACATTACAGATTTACGAATCGCTGATTCTTTATCAAAGAAATTAATCGTATTTCCATACGATTTGGACATTTTTGCTCCATCCGTGCCAGGTATAATGGCAGTATCCTCATCTATCTCTGGCTCAGGAATTAAAAATGTCGTTCCAAAATCATGATTAAATTTATTAGCAATGTCTCTTGCAAATTCTAAATGTTGCTTTTGATCTTTTCCAACAGGAACTCTTTGACTATCAAACAACAATATATCAGCTGCCATTAGAATAGGATAAAAAAACAATCCACCGGTTGGATTAATTCCTTTTGCTATTTTATCTTTGTAAGAATGAGCCAAATGTAATTGGTTCACATTTATACACATACTCAAATACCAGGTTAATTCTGTAACAAGTGGAACATCGGATTGAACCCAAAATGTTGACTTGTCAGGGTCAATGCCTAACGCATAAAAATCACAAGCAGCATCAAAAGTATGATTCTCTAAAGCTTCTTTCGATTTAAAGGAAGTCAAAGAATGTAAATTGGCTATAAAGCAAAAAAGATCATGCTCGGATTGATAACGAATCATTTTACCCATTACAGCAAAATAATTTCCTAAATGTAATTTTCCGGAAGGTTGAACGCCTGTTAATATTCTCATTTGTGACTAATCTCGTTTATCCACAGTATAAGGCTTTGAGGTTAATCGCTCATAATCTGCATAAAGCCTTTGAAGCTCAGCTTCATTCTTAGCACTCTGCCCTAACTTAGCCAATAATCCAGCATCTTTAAAAATCACTGCGTAATTATAAAGAAGTCGAGTCATTTCAAATAAAACTTGAAATACTGTTTTACCAGAAAGTCTTCCCTGCGATACGATTTTTCCATCCGCAAACGGAATAAATCTCTGCATTATTTTTATCTCTTCGATTACTTTTTCTTTTGTAGCAGCAGTCTTTTCATTTAGCTGACCACTCTCTTCATAACTTTGAGCAAGCATATGGTTCTCGATGACGGTAGTCATTTTCGTAGCAAATTTATGAAAGAAATCAGAGGCATCAGTTAAGACTTTTAAAAGTTGTGTTTCAATTTGATCCTGTGTTCCTTTGGCTAAATTCTCTGCATAATTTTGAAACCCATATTGAAAACTCGGAAATTTGCGATTAAAGCTATCTAATGTGCGGAGAATATTATTTATCCTGTCGACCTCAGGAAAGAATAACCCAATCTGCATGATTAATACATCTTTTACTTGATTTAAATCTAATTTTATATATCCTTCAACAAGTGGAATATAATTACTTTGTAAATCACGACAAACTAATTGAAGCAGCTTATGCGGAGTATTCTTAAAGTTTGATTTGAGAACATCGGTTTGCATATTTTCTGCATAATAATGAGCAACATAGTCATCAATAATCGCATTTAAAAATTCAAATGATAATTTTCCACCTTCGCCAAAGGAAAAATAATTTTTCTTTAAGAAATCCAATTCATCTTTAATGTTTAATTTGGATTGGATATCGTTAGAGAGTTTTGCTGTTGCAAGTTCTATTTGCTTGGAAACTTCAGAAGTAGCACTGAATTTTCTTTCATCAATTGGTGATACATTCAAAGTTTTTTCAATGTCTTGCCAGGAGACAAATTTCTTACTCATTACAATGTGAAAAGCCACAATCGCATCCGTAAGAGATGGCTTCCTCGATTCGAGAGACAAACCGTAATTTAACCCGGTTAAAATAGGATCTATCTTTGAAGATAACTTTGCCTCTGTTCTTATCAATGCAGGAACTTTTTCTAAGATAATATCTTTTGTGTCAGGTCTTCCTAAAATTCGAGCATAATACATTTGCATTTTAGTTGACCGACCGAGAAATACTTCAGCCGATATCTCATCTCGAAATAAACTATCAAGAGAGATAAAAGCATTAAAAAACCTATTGTAATTTAAAATAATATTATAAACGACCGGTGTCCAAATTCTCCATCCAACCTGCTCAGAATATTTTAATGCCTGAATGGTGCTAATAATTTCATCTTCTTTCAGGGAGCGAAAAATCTTTTCTACGTTCTTTGATATTGTGGGTTTACGGGCAAATAGCCCCAACTCTAAAGATTTTGTTTCCTTCGCAAATTTTGCAACGCTGTTTCCACCGCCAAAAAGTTTATCGATAAATCCACTTGCATTCGTATCTGTTACAGCAGGAATTTGTGCAGAGGTTTGTGATTTTGGGACAGTTGGCTTTTGAACTGGATTTCCTGTAGCCATTGAAACTGCTTTTGAAAATTCAGTCTTGCTTCCGGGTTGAGCAGGTTCTTCTTTTACTCTTTCTTTTCTTTCTTGTTCTTCATCGATTTTTTTTATTAAATCAATACGAATGAATACATCATTTGAGCGTGTAATTGCATCGTCGATTAATTGTTGATGCTCAGGAGAACGCTTTTTGCGGTATAAGGAGGCAAATACTTTATGAGCTTCTGTTCTGGATGCTGGATTCAATTTCTATTCCCTCTGATTCAAAGGATTCTCAACTATCTGTGCATTTGCAGGCGGATGGAAATTGAATATACTCGAAGAAAGTCCAATATTAGTTTGAACTCCTGAAAATGAAATATCCATAAAATCGGATCTACCCTTTGCTCTAAGTTTGAGAGACTTTATTATATTATTCGGCGTAACAGTGACAATTATTTCTTCATAATATTTATTATCAGATTTTAGTTTCAATACTTTTCCTGAGCTGGTAACACTTTCATAGCCGGATAATAATCCTCCCAATCCACCAGTAAGTCCCTTCAAGTCTTGTTTTCCGGCTATTCCTCTTGCTGGGGAATATATCCAGAGATGTCTTCCGTTTCCGGAGAGAACTCTACCATCTGAAAATTTAACATTGAGACTTCCCGGTCTCTTATAAGAAATGGAACCAGATAATCCATCAATTGAAATGTTTGCTCGAAAGCTTTCAAAACTATTCATAGTTCCAATAATGCTGTTTAGTAGTTCCTCACCTGATTCAGCAGAGATAGAAATGGTAGCTAAAATAAAAAGGAACGCAGAAAGAAATTTCATTTTTTCAACTTACATGGCTAGGTCATATACTACAATAATTATTTTTTCAAGGCTACCAGGCGCATTTTACCCTAGGGACTTATTTTTGAGATAAAAAATAGATTTAGATAGAAAAATCCAGTTATACAAATTCCAGGAAAATGGCAGAACTTATTTATGAGAAGTGGTAGATAAATCTAGATTTCCCAAATAAGAAATGCGAATAAGGGAAAGATCATCGCTGACCTCACCCATTTTTAATATAGATTCATGAATTTTATTTAATTCTCCAGCCGACTCTGCCACTAGCTTCAAGAATTGTCCATAGTCCTTATTCTTTGTTTGCTCTTTACTTGGACTCCTTTTTTGAAGCAAAATATCTTTACCATCAGATCCACAAAAAACAATATCCTCTGGTTTGAGTTGAACTTGCACAATCCCCAATTCTAAATTAAAGGGCGTTCCGAGTTTACTCGTCGTTATCTCCTCTTCGATTAAGCTAGCCTTCTCATCTCTATAGAGCACCATCAATGGATGACCTGCATTAAAATAACTTAACAATCCTGTTTCGTCTTCGATGACTCCCAAAATACATGAGACAGGCATAGTTCCATTAAATGCCTCTAATACTTTTTGAATTTCAAGGAAGGTTTCTTTTAACCACTTTTCTGGCTCTTTTGTAATTACTCGGTTATTCGCTGCAGACCTTGTCAGAATAGAATTTACAATTGATCCAATTACAATAGCTCCGCAGGCACCTTGCATGGTTTTTCCCATTGCATCACCATTAAAAAACATTGTATATTGTTTGCCCAAAAATTTCAAATTACCTGCAATGCAAATGTCGCCCCCAATTCCGTAAGTTTTTCCCTTGAAGTTAAATTTTTTATTTTGATCAATAAGGAAATCTATTTTAACTTGCAAACTATTGTTTCTATTCTGTTGAAGAGAATCTGTAATTAAATTAGTAAGATAATAATCACCTTCCTGCTGCGCTTTTAATTCCTGAACCAATGAAAGAGAATTTCTTAGTTCATCTGTTCGCTCCAGGATTCTTTCTTCTAACTGCTTTTTTTGATATTGAATTTTTCCAAAACTGCTTCTAAAACCATCAGCCATTTTATTAAAATTTCCAGCTAGCTCTCCGAGTTCATCCTTTTGGTTTATCGAAACAAAAAAATCTAAATTCCCGGCGGCTATTTTTTTGGAACCTATATTTAGTTTGAGAATTGGATTAACGATCCAAAATTTAATTATAACTCCAATCAGGCTAACTAATATTATCCCCAAAAACAAAACAATTAAAATAGTGATTTGAGCCTCACGCTGCAAATCTAAAATTCTTGAGATATCATAATCTGCTCCAATGACTCCAATAATTTTTCCGTCCAAGTGAATTGGATAAAATGCAGATTTAAAGGTTCCCAATTGATTTGTATATTGCCCCTTTACTACAACTACTTTACCTGAAGCGAACGATTCAAATGCCTCAGAAGGTGGATCGGGATAGATTTTTAAATAATTGTCAGATTCTTCAGTAATTGAAGGATTATCAGCTGTATCATAAACAAAAAAGAATTGGTTCTTCTCATTCATTAAGACAATATAGACAAAGGCAAGCTTTGATTCATTTTGAATGTTTTTAATCTTTTTCCAATTTCTTAGATAATCTGATGTCTTTTGGCTATTCTTATTTAATTTAGGAAGTGATTCTGTTTCAACAATATTATAAATCGAATATAGGGAAGTATAAAGTTTTTCTACAACAGACTTCATCATGAAGTCTGTATATTTAAAATAAAAAATTATACCAATGCAGAGCCCAAATGTGATAGAGCCTAGAAAAAGAAGAATATTAAATTTTTTTTGAATTCCGAATCGCATCCAATTAAGAACAGTGTTAAAAAATTGGAACTGGCCAATTTGTAAAAGTTTTATGCTCCTTCAAATTACAATTAAACCCACCAATGCGAATCGTTATTACATTGATTAACTGTGCATCAGCAGCACACTGGTCTACATCAAACTTATCATAGTATGCATTTTCTTTTACACCTGCCAATTTATTTGAAATGAAAGATAAAAGTGCATCTAAAGTAACTCTACCTTCAATTGAAGTAGAAATATAAGCTCCTGTAATTGCCGCTGTAACTATTATATCTTTTGCTTCTTTTCCTGTTATAGATTCTGGAACGGATAAATCTAATTTATCTAATACAATACAATTTGTAATAATTACCAAGTGAATAAAAAAAACGAAAGCCTTTATCATAATGAATTCTCCTCTAATCGAAAAATACTAAATTACAAAAATAGAGTCTAACTGAACCTGTGAACGGGTAGAGTTATTTTTAGAGCTTAGTATAAAATGCTCATTGCACTAACAATCAATATTCTATCAATTAGAATTTAAAATAAAGCTGTAATTAAAATGTAACTAGAATGATTAAAACTTAGGTTTACGAAATTAAAATAAAGAGAATGTGTGAAGAAAAAGGATATGGATACATGAGAATTAACTACTATACTATTATTATTTTGTTTTGTTTTTTATTTTTAAGCTGTAAGAAACAAGAAAAAATTATTATTACTGGCTCAGAGACAATGCACTCAATGATTTTGCTAATCGCAAATAATTTTATGAAGGAAAATACCAACTACACAATCGATGTGCGCGGAGGGGGCTCAGGCGAAGGAATCAGTGAATTAATGAGCGGTATGACAGATATTGCATTGACGTCAAGAGAGCTCACAGAGCCTGAATTTGAAAAATTAAATCACAATCACACTCTTGAGTCACTAGTTGTTGCCTATGATGGAGCTGCATTTATTGTTCATCCAAGTAATCCCATTGAAAAAATTTCACTAGAGCAAGCATCTGATGTATTTAGCGGAAAAATAAAAAACTGGAAGCAAATTGGTGGACCTGATCAACCAATCACCGTTGTTATTCGTGATAATTATTCAGGAACAGCTAATTATATAAAAGAACATGTTATAAAACAATTAGATTTAGGCCAAAGCACTTATTTTAAGAATAAGCAAAACGAATATACAAAAGATGCAATTGTTTTGATTAACAATGAAGAGATTGTTGATTTCGTTGAGAAGAATCAATTTGCAATTGCTTATATGGGAATGGGGTTTGCGCATGTTAAATCAAAATTAAAACCTCTAAAGTATTCGCGAACAAAAGAGGATGAACCAATCCTTCCTACCATAGAAAATATTAGCCAACGAAAATATAAATTGTCACGTGCACTTAAAATTTTATATAAGACCGATAAAGCAGGAGCAAAGGTAGATGCATTTGTAAAATATCTATTGAGTGAAAAGGGGCAAAGAGGTGTTTTACAAAGCGGATATCTTCGTTCTACTCTACCTGAAGTAGAAGTCAATGCATCAACAGCAAAATAAAATGAAAATGATCTTTGTTTATATTACTTGCAAGAATAAAGAAGAAGCTTTGTCTATAGGAAAATCAATCTTAGAGGCAAAGTTAGCTGGTTGTATAAATATAATTGATTCAATGACATCAATGTATGAATGGGAAGGCAGATTAGAAATCAATGAAGAAGTAATTTTAATCGCAAAAACAAATGAATCTTTGTTCGATGAAATTAATTTACACATAAAAAAGATTCATTCTTACACAACTCCATGTATACTATCCATTCCAATTCAAAATGGAAATGAAGAATACTTGAAGTGGTTAGAATCTGGAATGAAGAAGAATACCACCGATGGACACCGATAAAGGAACGATTATTCTTATTATAGTTATCGAGGTTACATGATATTGGATTAAGCGACGCGTGTTATGAAATCGAAAAAAACGTAATGTATTTAATGAACATCGCTTTGTTTTCGGTGCTCTCGGTGTTCATCGGTGGTAATCTTAAAATAACTCAATAAAATCGGGCTTTTTTGATGTGTGTGGAAAATAAAAAACCCGCTCGAAAGCGGGTTTAGTTTTAAAAAAAATTGATCTATTTTTTTTAAAAGAAGTTAATTACTTCTTTTTTGCAGCAGGTTTCTTTTTTGCAGCAGGTTTTTTCTTAGCAGCAGCTTTCTTTTTTGCAACCATTGATGTAGCCTCCAATTAGATTTTGGTCTTTTCTATTTTTTTCTAAATCCGACCAATAGATGTTAGTGACATAATTAATACGGCTATGAAATTATGTAAAGTATTTTTTTATTTTTTATAAAATATTTTTTACTTCTATAAAGAATATCGCAACAAAATACTAAATCCATTAATATTAATTATGAAATTTATTTTATTGAAGCATGATAAAAATAAATTTCAATCAAAAAAAATTTTAGCGATAAATTCTGTTTATTCTCTACCGACTTCTCACATATAAAAAGTTTTTGAAATGAATTAAAGATGAAAAAATAAATCTTACAAGCATAAAGAACTTTGTAACAAGACTTTATGATGCATGAAAGAATATTTTTTGTTTAATATTTCCATTCATTGTTGCAAAAAGGATACAAAGACAATTCAAATTTCATTTTTTATTTGTAACTACGTTAAATTTTATCAAGCAAAACTATTTTTATATTCAAAAACCAAAAGAGAATTCATCTTTAACTGAATAGAATAACAAAAAAATACTACATGAATGAAATATAAAAGTAAATAGGGTGCTAAATCATTTCACGTTTGTATACGGAAAAGATTTGATAACAATAAAATTCTATTAGACCAAATAGGTTTAACCAATTTTAAAATGAAATTTCCTTTTAAAAAAGCAAAACCAATTTGAATCAATAAATTACAGGCTATAATTAATCAAGAAGATCAAGCAAACCTCATTAAGAGCTTTCTACGAAAGACTTTTTTCAAGTGGATCAAGCGCTAAATAATGTTTTTTCTGGATTAAAAATTCTGATTTAGATTCATAAAGAATTGCACTCCCTCCCTTGACTTTGCATAATCAATGGAGATTACTGTTGATTGATTCCAAATAATTCGCAAACCCATTCCATTTGAATATTTATATCCATTTGTATTAATCGAATAAATTGAATCCCAAACTCTGCCTAATTCAAAGGATGGAACAATTTGAAATGTAAAATACTCATCACTCATTCTAAGAGAAGCAAATCGATATCGTATTTCAAAATTTCCAAAACCCATAACATTCCCAACAAATCTATCTTGCCTATAACCTTTTAATGTAGTTCCACCACCCAATCCATAAATCGGAGTATCAATGCTCCATATATGACGAAATTCATAGAAGGGGATAGTTCCTGTTATACGCGTGAGCGCTACTCTAGCAGCAAAAATCAATTCAGAGAAATATTTTGGAAGAATTAAATAAAAAATCTTTGCATGAACTAACTCTCTTTGAAAATTAAAATCAGATCCCCAAGCTCTTGATGATTTAATAAAGTTTATTTCAGCAAAAATGCCTCTACGAGGATTTGGTTCGAAGTCGCGAGTGTCGTATGCAATTCCTGTTTTAAGTAAATTAGTAAAGCCACCATGATAACCATTAATCTTTTCTGACTCTTTATCTTCTGTGAGTTTGGTTTTTGCATTTGGAGTGGGTAGGATTACATTCATAGCGGGAAAAATTGTATCTCCAAAATAAGGATCTTTTGCCTTAAACACCTTCCCATCATAGGTCCGAACAATCATTCTGTAAGCATCCGCTCCTACTGCAAATCGAAAGGCTCCCCAGAAAGTTCTATCCACATTTAGGGCAAAACCTGTATTTTCTGAGTCAAATTCATTGTATTTTTGATCGGTCACATAACTAGAAGCATCTCTTCCACGACTGGGCCTCCGATAAGATAAAGCTTCTTCTCGCTTATCAAATTCTGCATTTGTTACAATAGGCTGAGAATCGTCATTTCTAGGATGATAAGAGAGGGGCTTAAGAGTAGATTCGCCAACTCCATAGTATTGCCCACGAAGATTTCTATCATAGAAACTGTAAAAGTTTATGCGATAAGGCGACTCTCTAAAATAAGGAAGATCAATACCTGCTCCATAATATTTTGCTCCCACAGAAGATTGGTAAATGTCAGCCGAAATACGATAAACGTAAGGTGAATAAGCAAAGAGAGAATTTGTTTTCTTTCCGTTCTCTATATAATATCCACTTCCTCCATACCAAATCCCTGTTACAGGATCAGAGCTAACAGAGGGTAACCCCGTGATAAAGGAGCCTTCTCGTTTTGATTTTAATTCTTCTGGATCAATTTTTCTAGACTCATCCAAGTGAAAAGGCAATTTACTCTTTGTATCCGGATGAATTTCCTCTGCATGAATGAATGTAGCTGCAAAGAATAAAGTTATATAAACAGACAAAAATAAACTTTGAATAATTCTCAGAAAATTCTCTTTCAATATAACTGGCAAAGGAATAGACCTTTAGAATAAATACCAATGATTTTTATTTTATAACTATTGCTCTCGGAAAAGTAGGGCAAGCATGCACACAGATTCCACAGCCAGTGCAGTCTTTGGATATCTTCGGCTGAAATTTTTTGTTATAGCTAATTACATTTTCAATAGGACATGCTGTTCGGCAGGCGTTACAAGTATTATCTTCTGTCTTTGTATTAATGCAATGGTTTAAAATAGGCTTTGCTTGTCCTAATTTCAATTTTTCTTTCTTCTTGAGAGGAATAAGTGCATTTTCCTCACAGGCTTCAATGCAGGGATAATCAAAGCACATCATGCATGCATTCATATTTGGATCAAGATTGGGAATATTTTTATCAAGAGTAGGATCAAAGACCGGAAAAATTGTATTATAGGGACAGGCATGAATACAATCCCCACAACCCGTGCATTTTTTTAGAAAGCTAGTCTTATTTTTTAAAGCACCTGGAGGAAATTTTAGATTGCGATTTATCTTTCGTGACTTGGAAATGCCGGGAAGCGTTGGAGAATACGAAGTGTTATCCGGTATCTCAGTGATATCAACTTTTTCTTTTTGATTTGAAATAGATTCATGAATTACATCATAAACTTCTTCTGTTGTATCAACTGCCTTTTTTAAAGCTTTGAATATACCTTTCTTAAAAAAATCCTTTCTTTGCATTATATAAACAAAAATCTAACTGCTTTTTAAAGCATCAGCTAAATTTAAATTTACCTTTAACATTGTTTTTAATTTGGTAAGCTCAAGCACAGCAAGGACTTGCCTTGTAGGACAGCATAGTTTTATATATCCATTCATTTTCATTAGCTTAGACTGAATTGCGAGAAATGCTCCTAACCCGGAAGAATCTATATAGTTTAGGTTTTCAACATTTACGAATATCTTATTTCTTCCTGCATCGACCAAATTGGAAAGAATTTGCTTTAAGGCAGGAGTCGAATATAAGTTTAAATCTCCTGATATATCAAGTATGATTCCATCTACAGGCTGATTTAGCTCTGGCTTTAAGCGAGTCTTAATCTCTAATTCTGTTCCATGATGGTTATAATTTGAATTTGAAAAATCAATGCCTTGGTTACTCATAAATTTATTTCCTAGTGTAATTCTGAAACTCCGTCTGAAATTTGAAAACCATAAAACGAAGCTTGTATATTAAATTTTTCTTTGTAATTGTTTTTTATTTCTTCTTCTAATTTTTCGCGATTTCCAATTTTATCCAGGACAAGAATACTTCCACCGAATCCACCGCCGATCATTCTTGCTCCCGTAGCCTTTTTTCTTTTTAATTCAGCTACTAGAAAGTCAGTCTCTTCGCATGATACTTCAAATAATTCCGATAAAGATTCATGGGTTTCAAAAAGACATTTGCCTGCAGATAAAATATCTTCGTTAGCAAAAGACTCTATTAGTTTGTTAGTGCGATATTTTTCGCCAACTACATGTTTAACACGCTTTAATTCTTTTTCTGTAAAAGAAAAACTTGTTAGATCAGAATCAATTGGTAAATCATAAAGATTTTTTATACTAGGTAATTTTACCTGAACTTTACTCAGTGCAGATTCACATTCTTTTCTTCGATTATTATAATCGCTATCCTGTAAAGAGTGCTTAACGTTTGAATTTATTAAATAAAACTCATGATCTTTTAAATTTAATTTGTGATAAGATTTTTCTAATGTGTCGGTGTTCAGTAAAATGCAGTGATCTTTTTTTCCATTGGCAATGATGAATTGATCCATGATACCACATTTCATACCAACAAAATTATTTTCTGCAGCTTGCCCTATTAAAGCAATTTTTTCACGGGATATGTCAAATGCAAAAAGCTTTGAGAGCGCAAAACAGGTAACTACCTCAAGAGCAGCCGAAGAAGACAAGCCAGCGCCCTGTGGAATGTTTCCATCAATTGCCATATCGAAACCACCTGTTGAAAAGCCTGCTTTTTGTAATTCATCTACAACTCCATAAACATAATTTGCCCAGGAGTGAGATTTATCATATAACGGCATATCAGCAGTAGCCACTTCTTTGTATTGCTCAGAATAAAGTCGAATTTTTCCGATTGAGTTTTTACGAGCACTTACACAAACCTGAAAATCAATAGCGGCAGGCAATACAAATCCACCGAGATAATCAACATGCTCTCCAATAACATTGATACGAGCTGGTGCTCTAAAAGTATATATAGACTCGTTTGTTGTTCCAAAATTTTCGATAAGATGGTTTTTTATGTTTAAAATCATACGATTAATTATTCATATATTGAAAAAAACATTTACGATGTCTAGATAAATTTATTTTGTGGAAGATGTTATTTAAGATATACGGGAGTTTTTGTAATGAATATAAAAATTGATTCTAAGTTTTTAAAATCTTATTTTCCAGAGAGTGTATTATCTAAAAATCTGGAAAAGTCTATTTCCAAAAGAGAACTTTTACACAATAAAAAAGGGGCTGGCTCCGAATTTCTTGGTTGGGTAGATCTACCTTCCCAAATAAAAGATTCTGATTTAAAAAATATCCAGGAGACAGCTGACGAAATAAATTCGCATTCAGAATACTTAGTTGTAATTGGAATTGGTGGATCTTACTTAGGTGCCAGGGCAATGATTGAAGCAAATGTAAACAGCTTTCATATGTTCGAAAATCACAAAGGCAAAAAAGCAAAAATTTTATACGCAGGTCACCATCTTGATTCTGATTACCACACTGACCTAATTGAATTTTTACAAGACAAAGAATTTTCTGTAAATGTAATTTCTAAATCAGGAACAACTACAGAGCCTGCTTTAGCATTTAGAACACTGCTAGCATTAACAGAAAAAAAATACGGCAAAGAAAATCTTAAGAAAAGAATTTTTTCAACAACGGATGCGAAGAAAGGCGCATTGAAAAAACTATCCGACGAATATGGTCTAAAGACATTTGTAATCCCTGATGATGTTGGCGGGAGATACTCGGTATTAACTCCTGTTGGATTAATTCCAATTGCTGCTTCTGGAATTTCAATTTCAGACTTTGTAAAGGGAGCTAAGAATATGCAAAATTTTTTAGCGAATGAAAAAGACCCGATTAAAAATCTTTCCTGTTACTACGCAGCTCTACGAAACACACTTTATGATTCAGGACGCAAAGTTGAAATCATGGTAAACTATAATCCTAAGATGCATTACTTCACAGAATGGTGGAAACAACTTTTTGGAGAAAGTGAGGGTAAGGACAAACGCGGAATTTTTCCAGCAGGTGTAGATTTTACAAGTGACTTACATTCTATGGGACAATACATCCAAGACGGAGAGCGAATGTTATTTGAAACAGTGCTTCATATAAATGAACCGAATCGCGATAGCGTTATACAAGAGTTTGCCGGTGACCCGGATGGACTCAACTATATAGCAGGAAAAAAACTTTCCTACATTGGTGAGCAAGCAATCAAAGGAACTAAGCTCGCACATTATGAAGGTGGAGTCCCTAATATTGAAATTTCTATTCCAAAAGTTTCTCCTGAAGTTTGTGGGGAGATGGTTTATTTTTATGAATATGCCTGCGGAGTTTCGGGATATATGCTTGGTGTAAATCCATTTGACCAACCAGGAGTAGAAGATTATAAAAATAATATGTTCGCACTCTTAGGAAAAAAAGGGTATGAGGAAATGAAAGTCAAAGTAGAAGGTAAACTAAAAGACCTAATTTAAGAATACCACGGAGGACACCGATAGAAGAACGATAAAAAATACGATGGGTTTATTTCATTTATGGAATGTAATAATATACAAAACATCAGATGCAATAAATCGAATAGGATATAATAATCCAAAAACCATCGTTTTGTTATCGGTGCTCTCGGTGTTTATCGGTGGCAATTTTTTAGAGCTGAAGGTGTTACATGACAAAAGAATTAACAAAACCAGACTTTAAATTTTTTACAACGATTCGAGTAAGATATTCAGAAGTAGATTTACAGGGTATTGTTTTTAATGCAAACTATCTTACTTATTTGGACACTGCGATAACAGAATACTTTCGAGCAATCGGATACACATATCTAGATTTCGTAAAAAAGTATGCAATTGATTTTCACGTTATCCGCTCTTTAATCGAATATAAATCTCCTGCGAGATTTGATGATGAGCTTCAAGTTTGTCTCAATCCAGAATACGAAGGCGTAAAAATCTTCTGGAAATTTGCGATATTCAGAGGTGATGAAATTCTATGCTATGGAGAATTAATTTATGCAGGAATTGACATCGAAACAAAAAGGCTAAAAAAAATAGATTCCAATATTGTAAACACTCTACAATTAATCGGAAACTAATCATTAGCCTCTATTTGAAAAACTTTTAGTCACTTGGTTTACTCGGGAAGGTAAATTGCTTCGGACAATTTCCATAGCCATTTTGCCCTCCCTTTGTTTTAATTGGATTACCCGGTTGATTGCCCCATTCATATAAAATATAAACGGAAGAAACATTCTCCCCTTTACAGGAGAGACGGACAGCTCCATTTAAATTCGGAAGTTTTGAAGCAACAACTGCGTCTACTTCTTGTTTGCCTACAGTTTTATCAGCAAGGGATTCAAAAGCTTTTGCAATATCCCTTGTATTTTCAAGTGCCCATTTAAAATAGGAAACTGGATCAAGCGGAGAGCATACTCCATGTTTAACCCACTCATGTCTTTCTAAACATTTCTCTGTTCCAGCCATATATTCACTCAGCTTTTTCCATTCATTGGAATTATACAATCCACCCGGCTCTGGATATTTACAAAACTTTCCCAATTTCTCATTTTGATTTTTACATTCACTTGGATCACAACTACCTTCTGGAAAGCCTTTTTTATAATTAGGCCATAAGCCATGAAGTTGTAAAATGGATTTCTTTGGAAAAACTTTGCAGCTTGGATCATTCGACTGCTTCTTACAAAAAGTAGCAGGGACAGTTAAATCAAGTCGGTATAACTTTTCTTTGTCTTTATCAATATCGCAGCTCGGCTCTGCAAAGACCGGCAATGCCATAGAAATAATAAAAAGTATCATTGATAAAATTAATTTCTGATTCATAGATCACTCCATTAAAAATTATATTATTTAAAGTATTTTTAAGCCTATAACAGTTCGATCATCTTCTTGCGAAACATTCACAGAGAAATCATCTAGCTCTTCTAACAGTTTTATGCAAATAACTTCCATCGTTTCTTTTTGATACTTCATGACTGACTTTTGAATATTCTCAAAATCAAAAAATTCTCCCGCTTCATTTCTCTGTTCAAAAATTCCATCCGTCACGTAAAGTAATATATCTCCCCGCTGTAATTCAGTTTTAAATAATGTATACTTTGTGTCTGAAAGAATTCCAAATGCCTTTCCGCCGGAAGGGAGTGCACTAAAAGTGTTTTGACGCAATAAAATAGGAGGCTCATGTCCAGCATTTACCGTATAAGCATAATAACGATTACCCTCTTTTTTAATAAAAGCAGAACCCGAAGTAATAAAAAAACCTGGTGCACTTCCTTTGTTTGAACCAATCAAATGATATAGCTGAGAATTAAAATCCTTCGCCAATTCATCTAAAGACTCACACATGCCCTGCATTTGATCGAGAAGGGAAACAGAAGCTGTCATTATCAAAGAACTACCAACGCCCTTCCCGGAGACATCACCGATAAATAGCCACAATTCATCTTTTGAAGATTCATAGATTCTAAAAAAATCACCGCCCAGCTCTTTTGATGGAAAACTAGTTGCATAAACTTCATACCAATCTGTTCGATTGCTATAAGGTAAAAGAAATATCCCTTGAACTTTCTGTCCCATCTCCAGTTCTTTTTGCATACCCTTATTTTTTATTTCTAGTTCCCTTTTTTGTCTTGCTAACTCGTATGTTTGCTCATAAACTTTTTCTTGAAGGTTTTTACTGTAATCCTCAAGGCTTCGATTTTTCTCTGCTAAGTTTTCTGTCATTGCATTAAAAGAAGCAGCAAGTCTACCTATTTCATTGCGGGTAGTCGTCGTATACCGTAAATTCAATTCACCAGCACTAATTCTTTCTGCAATGTCCGTAAGACCTACGATTGGTTTTGTAATTTTTCTAGAATACACAAGGAAGACAAAGAAAGCAATTAATACAATTGATATAGTTGATAGAATTGTAACTGTGCGGATAATAGTAAGTGGCTCCATCATTTTTTCATAGGGCACAGAATATACTACAACGATTGACGGATGCGTAGATAATTTATCATATCCTAAAATTGTAATTTCGCCTTTGCTATTCGGTGCAATAAAAATTTTGGGAGAGTCTTTTAATAATGCGATATGTTCTTTAATATTTTTTGAAATTATAGCTTCTGCTGAATTTCCAATTTCAGTGAAATCAATACCAATTTTTATAGTCATCGACTCTCTATCGACTAACCATGTTTTACCGTTATCCATATCCTCGGAAAAAAAAGAATCAACAAAATCAGTCAATCGAACTCCTACGCCTGCCACACCAATTCTTTTGTCTTTATCTTTAATAATTGTATTTATATATGCATAGGTATTTCTTTCATCGGACTTATCAATGTTCACTTCCGATGTTTTCCCTGAATTCCAGAATCGAAAAAACCATTCATCTCCTTTTTGGGATTCAGAAATTTTCTTTGCTTCGATCTTAATCTTCTCTGACCGCATTTGCTCTTTTTCAAAAAAATAGTAATTCTTAGTGGAGACGTTAGATGCAAAAATGCGTGTATAATCCATTTGATTGGCAATATTTATCATTTTACTTTTAGTGGAAATTTCCAATTTTTCATTTTTTTCACTCGAATTAAACCACTCGATTAATTCAGGGTCAGAAGAAAATATTTCGGAAACCTTAAGTGCCTTATCTAATTCACTCTCAATTTTTACTGCCTTCAATTTGAGCAATGCAGGCAAATCTTTATCACTCAGCTTATTCTCGATCACATTCTTTGCTCTTTGATAACTTAATAAACCGACTAACGCACCAGTAAATGCAATGGCGATAGCAGAAAGGGTTAAAAACTGAACGTTTATTGACTTTCTGAAGAGATTGATAGGGTTCATACGCAGAGGCATTTTGAATGATATACAATTAAATTGCAAGATTATTCTGAAAGTGAAAATAAATCAAACAAAAAGAAATCGTAAAGTAAATCAAATATCATCACTTGACTTTTTTTACAAGAAAGACAAAGTAAGTATATGGAAGAATTTTCTTTTAACGATAACGGTGATTTATATATTCGATGGAATCTCAGTTCAAGTTACGCAAAGTTGCAGTTCAATGAATTGATATCTGCTTTAATTCACGAATTTAAGCATACGGGCGGTGTGTATGATGCTTTCGTTCAAAATGATGGCAAGCTCGTTGGTAACGAGAAAATTGTAATCATTCGAAATACGAGAGATATAATTCAAATTTCAGTTACTCTGCGAAATTTTTTATTGAATAAATATATTAAAAAAGCAATTCCGAATGAGAAGCTTAATATAAAGTTCTTGGATGAATATTCTTTTCAGCTAGTTCATTCCTACTCGAAAGAAGAAATTCAAAAAATTAATTCTGTCAAATCCTGGTATGAAAATTATTTTAAAAATGAAATTTTCAAATTTACAGAGGACTTAAAAAAAGCACTAGAAGATAAAGTCATCACAGAAGAGGAAGCAACTGGATTAGTTCTCATACTTGATGAGATTATTCTTGGATGCGTAATCTTATACGAAAAACTTTCTCATGAAAATTTAACGAATTAAGACATCGCCCAGTTAATCTATTTTTTCCTTTTCCGATACATGGAATAATCTCAATGCATAAGAGGAAAAGGAGATTTTAATTTATGTCTTATACGTTTTATTTATTTTTTTGTTTTATTCTATTTACTACCAGACTATTTTCCATTCCTGAAGTTAAAGTAATTCCTATTCCGGGAAATATAAATACGGATATGCAAGAATTTGCTCCTTCTTTAACAGCAGATGGTAAAACAATGTATTTCTATTCAAAGAGAAATAATTCAAAATATACCGACCTCTACAAATCTACTCTTGTAAATGGTAAGTGGACAAACCCTGTCGAATTACGCGCATTAAACTCTCCCTATGACGATCAAAGCCCATTTGTTTCGGATGATGAAAAATTTATTGTGTTTTCTTCCAATCGAGACGGCTCCATTGAATTCAGATTGGCTAACGGTAAATTAGGAGTATCCAGAGATTTATATTACGCTGAGAACATAGGAGGTAAATGGGCAAAAGCCTCTAGCCTATCGGATAAAATCAATACAGAAGAAATGGAAGAAAATCCTTTCCTCCATGAGAGTGATTTTTACTTTACACGTTATCCATTTGGAAATCCTTCCGAGGCAAAGATTTGGAGAGCAAAGATAATTGGAAATCAATTGCAAGAACCAGAAGAACTTCCCTCTCCAATTAATCTTGAAGGGACTTCCAATATCGCAGCAGTAATTTCTAAAGATGGCAAATACATATACTTTGCATCAAATCGCCCCGGTGGATACGGTGGTTATGACATCTATCGTTCTAAAATTGGAAAAGATGGTTCATTCGCAGAACCTGAAAACTTAGGAGCTGAAATAAATACGCAGGGTGATGAAGCCTATATGATCATTGATAAAGCAAATAACGCATTTTATTTTTGCAGAAAAAATATAAATGAGAATTATGATATTTATACCGCTCTTATTTTAAAGGATGATACAGAAGTTGCAATCAATGAAAAACCGATTCGAGACAAGCCAATCGAAGAAGCTAAAGTTAATCCGCCCCAAAAAGACATTGAAATTCCAAACGTAGTAGAGCTACCTAAAAAAGATACACCTAAGAAAGACGTAGTAACTAAAGACGAAATAACCCAAACTCTTAAAGATAAAAAGAAATTAACTCTCAATAGTGTTCATTTCGATACAAACTCAAGCGAACTTTTAAGTGATTCATTTCCTATTCTAAATCAAATTGCCGATTTTCTAAAAGACAATCCCGATAGTAAAATAAAAATTACGGGTCATACTGATCTAACGGGTGATACAGCGCTTAACAAGATATTATCCCTTGAAAGAGCGGAATCAGTTAGAGCCTATTTACATTCAAAGGGAGTCGATAGAAAAAGAATGATAGCAGACGGAAAAGGCTCAACTCAACCTATTATAAATAACCTGGAGCCTGAATCCAATAGACTAAATAGACGAACAGAATTTCAAATAGTGGATTAACAAGTATTATCCACTAAAAATTAAAACTTGCCCCAAAATAAAAATAGCGAATTCGCTGATATCTTGGCTCTGTAAATCCAGAAGCGTCACGAGCCTCATAGATAGAATTCGCTAAGTAATATTTTGAATATTCATTCTCTAAATTATTGTTTGTTACTATAGTAGGAATAAAATTTGGATCTTTACTCGGGTCCTTTGTGAATTCAGTTAAATTATAACCCAAGAATAAATTTACTTTTTTTATAGAATAAGATATTTCTCCTTCTAGCTCATTGCCATCTGTATAAACTCTCGACATGCGAGATTGAATGTTGGCTCCTGAATAATTTACTCCATTGTATTGTAGATCAGTTCTATTGGTTCTAATATCTCCATTTATTCCTTGAAAAATTTTACCGGTCACTTTAATTCTTAGACTTTCAATGATCTTGAAATGAAAAGTAAGACCGGCCTGCTGCGAATAACTTTTACTTCTTTCGTTTACAGATGAGTATCTATTGCCAAGTGGATAAGAAACAGTATCCGAATTACGGTGATAAGTCTCATGAATTTCTCGAATTCCTAGCTGGGGTTGAACCATAATAAATGAATAAATAGCATGATTACGGATAATACTGTATTGCCCCTCTCGCCAATGGTATTGAAAACTACCGGGATAGTATTCGAACGGAACGTTATTTCCCGCTGTATACTTTCCTGAATAATTCTGTCCGCGAAAGGAAAAGTCAAAAGTCCAATCGCTAGATTTTGTTGTATAACTAAGACCAACTTTAGCCAGTGGAGAAACTTTTTCGTATGGCTGATTTAAATAAGAGTAATTTTCTATATTTTCAGTGAGAATATTATCACGTTGAAGTTGACCTCCATTTAAATTAAATGCATTTGTATTTCTAAAAAAAATATTATACACATAAGGAAAAAAATCATGACGTCTACCGCCGGTGTTTGAATGAGAAGCTTCGGAACTACCCGAAAACGAAACTTTAAATCCTGATTGTATAAATTCACTTGCAGGAATGTAAAATCTTTTCGGAGTTCTAGTTTCCTGTGTTTCTTGAGAAAAAATAGCTCCCATTGATAAGAAAATCAAAATTAAAATAAAATATTTCATTCTACTCTCCATACACCAGGATACAATCTTCATAATAAAAGGGAAATACAGATATAGAAGACCTATCAATTATAGCAATTTTCGTAATGCCTGCCTTTTCGATTGCTTCATTAACTCCGCCGCCTACACCATAATATAAAATAAAAAGGTTTCCAAAGTAACTGCTATAAGAGCAAGATTCACCCACTTTTAGAATTTGATTCGATGCAATGCCATTTTTATTTCCGGAAGATATATGATGCTTAGTCGCTCCAAAAAAAGCTGCACCGGGAGAAGATACACAATTAGTGAGAAATATAAAAGCAACTAACAGAAGTCCGTTATTTAAAATTTTCATTTCTTATTCTCCTCTTATAATTGTGCAATAGTTCAGGTATAATCCCATTACACTCAAAGTCGAATGATCGATTGTCGCTATTTTCTTAATATTGTTTTTCATTGCAATGCTTCCTGCACCAGCATCACCCCACATAGCAATAAAAAAGAAATGATGAAGACAGCCCTCTGCTCTTTTGGTGGGGCTAATATCATTATTCTGATTGAACTCGCCCGGGAATTTATTCTGTGTAAATAAAAGTCCATGCGTTGGACCGTTAGTTCTTTGATAGAGTGGGAGACAGTTACCAAAGGATAAAAGTAAAAAACAAATTATTAATTTCAAGTTAATCTCCCGTAACAATTGTGCAGAAACGATGATAGGCAAAAGAAAGAATACCTAACTGCTCATAAGATACAGATGAAATTTTTGTTATTCGCCCTTCTTTCATAGCTGTTTCGATAGTTGAATCACCAATCGATACGAGATTTAGAATAGAGTGTGAGCATTGAACACTTGAAAATTTACCTTCCACATTGTTTCCAATTCCGCCGGGCATTTTATTTAGGTGAAATAACCAACCTCCGCGTATAAACAGAAAATAAAAATTATTATATTCCGGTGTAGGGTTTGTATTGTTTGTAGGATTAAAAATATTCCAATAGTGTGCAGCAGTGCAGTTTGAAAGGAACAATAAAAGTAAAAATGGGTATAGCAAGATCAGTCTTCTAGTCATGACAATTATCAGAAAAACAATAGTTACATTTTTCTGTCAATGCATATCTATTTTTATTAGACTTTTTACAAAAATTCTTTTAAATCTAAGGTAAGTTCAGGTTGAAAGAGAGGATGAATAGAATCAGTAGCTGTAAGAATTGTGGTTAATTGGTATTTGTCGTTATTAGGATTCTGAAATACTTCAAGAGTTTTATTCTGTAAATTAAATATCCAATATTCGGGAATATTTGCTGAGGCATAAATATCAGCCTTATCTCGATCTAATGCGAGTGTAGTAAGAGAAATTTCGATAACTAAATGCGCATAACTTGGATGTGCCTCTGCATAAAAATCATCTCTATAATCTACAATGGCTAAATCTGGCTCTGGGACTGAATGTTTAGAAAGAATTGGTCCTTCCGGTCTAATCCAAAACTTAGAAGAAATCTTGCTTTGAAAAAAAAGCATTAACTTTTGAGTGAATGAATAATGAATTGGAGATTTTGGCATTTTTTTTATTATAACTCCTTCGATTAATTCTGAGTTTTCAGATATTAAATTTTTCTCGGCAAGATAATGGTATGCCTCTACAGTAATGGGAACAAAATTTTCTCGAAGGAATTCTCTTTCTAATACATGCGATGCCATAACTTAGATTTGATGAATTTTACTATTCTGTCAAGACATTTCTAATCATCTATTGCCACAGAGGCACAAATTCATAAACCTCCGTGACTCTGTGCCTTTGTGGCAAAAAACCGCTAACTAAAATAACAAGCTGAAGTATGGGTCTTCGAAAGAGTCTTTACAGGTGGTGCTTCTCTTTTACAAATATCCTGTGCAATTGGGCAGCGAGTATGAAAATAACATCCGCTTGGTTTATTTAACACACCCGGAATTTCTCCAGAGAGGATGACTCTTTTCTTTTTGCGATTCGCCAGTTCAAATGTAGAGGCAAATAGTGATTTTGTGTAAGGGTGAGACGGCTTCTCTATAATTTCTTTTTTACTTCCTACTTCTACCACTTTTCCCAGATACATAATGGCAATGTCATCTGAAATATGCGTTATGATATTTAGATCATGAGAGATGAATAAAAGAGAAAGATTTTTGTCTTTTTTGTAATCGGCTAGAAGATTAATCACCTGTGCTTGATTCGATACATCTAACGCAGATACAACTTCATCACATACAATAAATTCAGGATTTAAAATGAGAGCACGAGCAATTGCGATTCGTTGTCTTTGACCACCGGAGAATTCGTGCGGATAACGGCTAAGTATATCCGACTTAAGACTCATCTTTTCTAAGATAGCAACTGCTAGGTCTTGGGATTCTTTTCGCGAAACCTTTCTATGAATAGTCAGTCCTTCTGTAATGATTTCAAAAATAGTAAGTCTAGGATTTAAAGATGAGTAAGGGTCTTGAAAAATAATTTGTAAATTTTTTCTATAGGGAAGTAATTCTTTCTGTGAAAGTTTAGTTAGATCTACCTCGTTGTATAAAATACTTCCAGAGTCAAAGGATTGCAAACGAAGTATTGTTCTGCCTAACGATGATTTACCACAACCGGATTCCCCTACGAGTCCAAGTGTATGATTATCTGGAATAGTAATAGATACATCTTCTACAGCGCGAATGATATTCTTCTTAAAAAACTCCTTAGCGCTCACTTTATAACTGGAAGAAAGATTTTTAACTTCGATCATTTTTTCTTCTCCCTTAAAAAACAAGCTGAGCGCCTATTTTTAATTAGCTGGTATAAAGGAGGTTTTTCTATTTTACATCTATCCATTACTTCCGGGCATCGAGTAGAGAAGTGACACCCGACAGGATAATCAGCAGGGGAAGGGACTATTCCATCAATTACCGCAAGCCTATGATGTGTTTTAATTCCACTCGGTATAGAGCGAAGAAGTGCTTCCGTATAAGGATGGGTTGGCTTATCTATCAAGGCATCTGTTTCGCCAATTTCAACGATTTGTCCCGCATACATCACGGCGATTCGATTAGCTAGTGAGGCTACTAGCGATATGTCGTGAGAGATAAACAAAATCGACATTTGATTTTCTTCTTTGATCTTTAGAAGTAAATCAACTAGTTGGGATTGAATCGTTACATCGAGAGCACTTGTTGGCTCATCAGCTATGAGAAGTTTTGGATCACACATTAAACTGGAAGCTATGCAAATTCTTTGTAACATTCCACCACTCATCTGACCTGGATAGGAATTGAGCCTCTCATCTAATTCAGTGAGTCCGACTTTATTTAGCAGATACTTTGCCTTATCCACTGCCTCTCTTTCATTATCAGAAATATGTATTTTGTATGATTCAATAATTTGGTCTTTAATTTTTTTTAGTGGATTAAGAGATGTAAATGGGTCTTGAAAAATATAGGCGATTTCTTTGCCGCGAATACTTCTTAGTTTTTCATCTTCGATTTGTAAAATATTAGTCCCGTTAAATACAATCGAACCGTTTGTATATTCGAATTGTTTTACTGGAAGTAACTTAGTGATTGAAAGTGCCGTAAGAGACTTTCCACTTCCAGACTCTCCCACTAAAGCCAAAATTTCTCCTTCTTCCATGGAGAAAGAAATATTCTGCAATACCGGCAAAACAGGATTAGCCTGAATCGTTATAGAAAGATTATCTAACGAAAGGATTTCCTTTTTAATAACTTCTTTTTTTGCTTTTACTGTTTTCATTTTTGGCGCTGGATTGGCTTTTTTCATTTGAATGTAACCTTTTCCTTTGCATCGAATGCATCTCTAAGTCCTTCTCCAATGAATGCACTCAATTGTATGGTGAGAAATAGTGCAAAAGAGGGAAATGCTATTAGCCACCAGGCACTGAGTCTTTCTCTTCCCTGTCCAATCAACTCTCCCCAGGAAGGATTGGGAGCAGGAATTCCATAACCTAAAAAGTCTAGAGCGGATAACACAGATATAGACCCAATTAATATAAAAGGTAAAAATGTTACAATTGGAGTAAGCGCATTGGGAACTATATGTTTAAAAATGATTGTATAAGATGGAACACCAAATGCTTTCGCTGCTTCCACGAACTGTGCCTGCCTGAGACGGTAGAATTCACCACGCATATAATAACTGATTCCAATCCAACTAATTGCCCCATACGTTATTAATAGCACAGTAAAGCTTCTTCCAAAGAAAGAGCCCATGATTAAAATTAAATATAAAAATGGAATGGCAGAAAAGATTTCGATAATTCTCTGAAAGGTGAGATCAAAGATTCCAGCGAAATATCCCTGTAAGCCGCCAATGATAGTTCCTATTAAAATTTCTAGAAACACAAGTATCAAGCTAAAGCTAAGTGAAATTCTATATCCATAAAAGATTCGAGTGAAAACATCTCTACCCCTATCATCAGTTCCCAACCAATGCTTCGCGTCTGGTTTAGTCGGAGGAGAGACACCGAATGGCAAGTCTGACATATTACTTTCATTGTAGCCATAAGAGACAATTGGGAATAACATAAAGTTGCCGCTTTCCTGGAATTGAGGCGAATTTCTTAACTTTTTATAATTGGCAACCGTGTCTTGCTTTCCGCCAAAAGTCTTATCGGGATAAAACTTAAAAATAGGAAAATACGTTGAGCCTTTGTAATAAACTAAAATCGGAGTATCATTCACAAGAATTGGGGCAAATAAGGATATAACGTAAGTTGTGAGCAAGAACAAAAAAGAATAATAAGCTCTTTTATTTGCTCGAAATTTTTGTAATCGTTTTTTAGTATTTGGATTTAGTGTCATTCGAACTTTATCCTTGGATCAATTAATACATAACAAAAATCAGAAAGAATATTTCCGGCAAGAGAGAGAATACTTTGCACAAGTAGCAGTCCCATCATGAGATCTGTATCCCTTTCTCGCACAGCATTAAAACTGAGTAAACCCATCCCGTCGATACTAAAGACTAATTCAATAATAAGAGAGCCAGCAAATAGTAAACCAAGATTACTTCCAAACCCAGTAGCAATTGGAATCAATGAATTTCTAAATGCATGTTTGAAGACTGCATCTTTAAATGTCATTCCTTTTGCGACAGCAGTTCTAACATAGTCTTTGCTAATTTCTTCTAAGAGAGAATTTTTCATTAGGATAGTTTGCACAGCAAAGGAATGGAAAATATAACAGAGCACAGGAAGAAACATATGATGGAGTCGATCCAGTATTTGCCCCCAGGTGTCGTAGGATTCATAATTATCAGAGACTTCATGCCCCAACGGAAAAAGAGAAAAGAATTCGCCGGAAGCTAAAAAATACAAAAGTAAAAGGGCAAGTGCAAAGATAGGAATGGAGTATGTAAAGAAAATTAAAAAGCTAGTCGCCAGATCAAATGCTTCTCCATGATGGAGAGCTTTGTAAATTCCAAGGGGAATGCAAATTAAGTAAGAAATAAAAAACCCACTCAGTCCAAATGTAAGAGAGATTGGCATTTTCTCAAAAATTAAATCACTCACTTTTTTATAATTAATGCGAGATTCTCCTAAATCAAACTGAACGATATTCTTTAACCAATAGAGGTAAGCAACTGGTGCGGGTTTATCCAGGTGTAGCCGCTCTTTCAATAACTGAATTTCTTCGGCAGAGATTTGCTTTTGACTTCCTCCTGCCTCACTCGCTGTCCCTCTCCATTTTGCTAATTCTGATTCAAAGGGACCGCCTGGTGCCATATGGGAAATGATGAAAACAACAAAGGTAATTCCGAGAACAGTTGGAAATAAAAGTAAGAATCTTTTGATAAAGTATTTTTTCATAAATTGAAGTATTTGATTGCGTAACCTATGATACTAGTGAAGTTCCCTTTTTGAAAGCGATCAAGTCTTTCTCTTTGAGTAACTAAAATTTTCTCTCTAAACTCTTTATCGGAAAGTATTTTTAGAATGCATTCACAAATAGTTGGAAAGTCTTTTTCTTTAAATAGAATACCGGCACCATCAAGTGTATCTCTTACAGCACCCGCATCAAAGGCAAGAATTGGAACATCATAATACATTGATTCAAGTAAAGGCACACAAAATCCCTCGTGCTCACTCATACATAAAAACAGATCTGCATTTTGGTAATATTCTGCTAGGCGCTCGTCATCTATAAAGTCAGAAAAGAATACATGCTTTTCTAAATCAAAGAGTTGAATGAGAGAATTCAATTCTTCTTTATACAATTCTAATTCGCGCGAGCAATATCCAACAAGATGAATTTGAAAGTCCGTTAGAAAATGGTCATTTAATACTTTTGCTAATTTAATTATATCATCTTGCTTTTTATTCGGAGCAATTCTACCAACGAAGATTATATTTTTCGTTTCTGTTTTTTTAGAAATTTCCTTTTTTAACAACCGCTTAAAATCATAAATAATCGGAAGCACTTGCACAGAAGAAAAACCTAAATCTAAAAGTTCCTGTTGATTAAATTTTGAATCCGCAAAGTAAAGTTGAAATTTTTCTTTTAACTCTATTAATTCTTCTCTTCCTTTTTTTAAATAATGAGTTAACTTTAAATCATAAGGCTCGAAGAAATGACTCGGAGTTACGTTGTGATAGATTAAGGCCTTGGGACTTGGAATATTATTTACAAATTCAAATACAGCTGAGTGAATGGAGTGATGGTAAATTATAAAATCTCCTTCTCTATTTCGGTAAGATTTAAATTTACTGGCTAGCCCTTTTGTATTCTTCCCAATGTTCTCAGAAAAAATTTCCCCGTCAAAACCTATTTCAAAAAAATAAGATTTTAAGATTAGCATTTCATTGCTAATAGCATCTCCCGGATTAAACCCGGCAGAAAATTGAACTATTCTCTTTATTTTTTTTGAAATCATTTTTATTTAGTTACGAAGACTTTCGCCCTCTGTAACTTTTTTTTATTTTTGCAATAAGTCTAACAGTTTTTCTTTGAATGGAAAGTTATTGTATCTCATGACTCTTTCCGATTGTTTTTTTAAAATTAGATTTTTTATATCTGATGATGTCGCAATTTTATGTATAAGTTCTGCTACTAATGGAAATTCTTTTTTGGTAAATAGAATTCCAGCTTCAGAGACTGTCTCAATTACAGCACTAGAAGAAAAAGCAATTACGGGTATCCCATAAGACATTGCCTCGAGTATGGGAATTCCAAATCCCTCATGCTCACTCATGGAAAGATACAAGTCCAAGTTTAACATTTCACGATTCATTTCGGCATCATCCAAATTCTCGTAAATTTCAATTGATTCGCTCAACTCTAATTCGGTAATAAGATTTGTAATTAGATTATTGTATAGATTGAATATTTGATTTTTTTTCCCGAGTAGAATGAGCTTATAATCTGGATGGATTTTCTTTAGATAGAATAACGTAAAGAGTAAGTCTTCTAGTTTCTTATTAGGAGCCCATCTTCCCAAAAAGCCGATTCTGTATCCCGGGGATTTCTTTCTTTCACGTAGCGGATAATTACGAATAACCGGTAAGACACTCATTTTTACTTTATCTTTTTTATCAACTATCTTGAAATATTCCTGCTCGTTAAAGAGGGAATCACTCAAAACATGCTCAATGGATTTATGCAAAGAGTAAAGTTCGAGAATAGCGCGAGTTTCATTTCGCTCGAAAGTTTTAAAGATATCATCATTTAGGAATTTTTTAAAAAAATAAATGGGAGTCATATTGTGGAAGCGGAGTATTTTTCTTCCTGCCGATTCTACAAAAAAATCTAATGGATAACCCGCTCCACCATAATGTAAAATATGAACATCATCCGAATAAAACTTGGGTGCTTTTGAAATTGAATGAACTTCTAATTTATCTTTTGAATTATTAATTCTTGTAACAATTGAACTTTGAATTCCCAGTTCTTCAAAAAGAAAATGGAATCCGCGAATATCATTTCCAATTCCATCTCGCTCATTGAGTTCATCGACATGCTGATAGATTTTCATGGAAGACTAAATGTAATTAGCTCCATTTCATCTTTGTTTACTGTATGAGATATTATATTTCTAAATCCAAGGTCATTTAAAAAAGAAAATAATTTATCTGAGTCAATTCGAGTTGGTAGATTTTCTTGAAAAGGAGAATGGCTGTTAATAGAATAATTTGTATAGCGTAGAAAACATTGCGTGCCTGAATCGGCTTTTTCTTTCACGGACAGAATCATTTTTTCTAATACAGAAGCTTGAAGTAAACATGCATTGCAATGTAAAACTATGTTTGAAAAATTTTTGAATTCAGAAAAGCTTTGAATGGATTCAGTAGATATTAAGTTATTTGTAATTTGATCGGCAATGTATTGGAATTGATTTTTATTTTGAACAACTACTTGAAAAGGAATTTGATTTAGCTTTAACAAATTTAAAAAATTATCCCAATCAGGTAACAACACAAGAGTTGCTTTGTCTTTTCTAAGTAGAGAAAGAATTCGAAGATCACTTTGTTGAAATCCATCGGACAACGGTTTGTTATTATCGTAAAAATTATTCTGAAATGTATTTGGATAATTGGATCGAATATCTACTACATGCTTATATAAATCTGAAATTTTTTGTTCTAGTCGGCGGTGATTTGCTTTCAGTAAAATCAATTCATGTAGCACTGAATAAAATGCTTTGATTCGATTTTCAGAAAGCTTTTTATCAACCAATGAATAAAACTCGGTGAACTTTACAATCATCCATTTCAATGGTCCTTTTATAAACCAATATCTCGGATTTGTAAATTTAGGAGGAGCAATTCCTTTCTCAAATAAGTTTGCAGTGAGAGATGGATCAAACTCACGATGACCTGCAGGAGAATCAGATGACAATTTCAACTTTGCGATTCTTTCGATATCAGTTTTATTTATAGATCTTTGTCTCAGGCTCGAATCAATCTCGCGCATTATTTCGGCAACATTGATGTCAGAGTTTTGGATTTCGAAAATTTCTTTATTTTTTTCTGTATTATTCAAAGAGGATTTAACCAAGTTCGATACAGATTAAATTTTTTCAATTAGCCATTTCTTTCAATTAAAATATACAAGGCTTCAAAAATATCTACATAGTAAAATTGAATAATTATGTCTGATGCTTTTTCTATATAGTATTTAGTTCGATGAGTTTGTTAGAGGTGAATCTTTTATAAAATCTTGAAAGTTGTTTTGTGGTTTACAAGTTCTTTTCTTTTTCATAGGCTACGTTAGCTCTTACTTCCAAAATGAAACTCGAAATTTTCTTTTTACTTTTATCGCTCTATTTAATTATCCAATTTTTATTTTTAGGACCTGTTATGGTTCTCATAATAAATACATTCTTTAAAAAATTCTTAGTTATAAAGATGCGCTCATCTGGTCTTATTTTTCCTTTCCTTTTCTTCTACTCAGAAGACTTTGAAGTTAAAACCAGCGGATATAATAAAACAGACATTGTTAAAGTCAAAGCCCGAAGGATTTATTTTTGGATAAATCCATTTTTACTTTTAATCGGTAAAATCAGAATCAATCATTTTAATATCACTGGGCTTGATATAAAATATCTGAATCGAATTCCATCCGCACAAAAGATAAAGTATATGCCGCCAGAAGGAAAATTTATAATTTCTTCCGCAACGATTCGAAAAGGAATTATTGATATTGAAGACAGGACAGTTTTTCCTTTGTATAAAGTTAAGATAGAAGACATTGACCTGGAAAATTCTAGAATCGATTTAGGAATTCCTTTACGACTTATATTTGCTTCCGACTATGCATATTGTAAAATTGATTCAGGCGATATTCTTTCTAGCTGTGAAAATGGAGAAGGAAATCTTCAAGTGCAAGGTGTAACCTGGGGCAAGTTAATCAACCTTGATATACTACCAATTGGTTTTTTAAAAAACAAAATTGATCTCGATGTATCTTTTAAACACGAAAAAAATTCTACTACGTTTACAGGGACATTAGGACAAATAAATCGAAACCCGGATAAACAAGAACTTATCGCTGAGCCCAAAAGATTAGATTATAAATTTTCAATCAATTGGTCAGACTACCAACTTCCATTTGATCTTGGATTAAAAAAAATGATTTCGCAACTTCTAATCGGAGTAAACTACGGAGGTGCTTTGAACATCACGATTAGTATTATACTCGAAAATCTTTCTAAAATTCTAAGTAAGAAAAATACAATTCAATCTCCATCCAATCAAACCGAGATAAAGTCTCCCGAAATATAAGAGCGCCCTTTTTAAAAAAGAAATGGGAAATTACTTTTGGCGCTCTGTGTAAGTAAGATAATGTGTTTTCACCAACACCCAATTTTCATCCTGTTTCACGTGAAACGAAAAACTAATAAGCTTTCCTGCCTCATCGTAAGTGAGAACTTGCATGCGCTTTGATGTTCCCTGAATGTTTTCTCTTTTTTCCAGTCGCCCTTTTTTATCGAAGTAGTATTTTATAAATCCAATCGACTTTTTCTTCTCATCAAAAATTTCCTGGTTTAAAACATTCTCTTCTAAAATATCTTTCTTTGTAGAAAAGGATTCAATCCCCCCTTCCTCTTCCCATTTAGTTTCGCATTCCATTACAAAGTAATCATTCATAGAATAAATTCTATGACGTAAAAGTCCTTTCCCATTTCCCAACACTACATTTATTTCTTTTAAGGTTCCAGACTGAGTATACAAAAAAGTTTTTTTCTCCTGAGATGATTTATCCGGAGCAAACAATTCTTCAATTTTAAGTTTACCATTTTCATAGGTATAGACAATTTCACCGTCTGGTTCATTCTTCATGTTTAAGAATTTTTCTTTGCTTAACTTTCCATCAGCATCATATTCATACGTAGCTGAGTAGACAATTTGTCCTGTCCTATTTTTAACAGTTTCTCCTGTAGGACCGGATTTTTCTCCACCAAGGGTATAGCGATCTAAATAGGACCATTTACCCGGAGTGAAGGAGAGTAGATTTAAATTAATAAGAAAGAAAAGAGTTAGTAATGATTTCATCAATACTTCTATCGACGAAATCAAAAATAAAATTAGCGACGCAAGGCAATAGGGAAATTCACTATCACATTATCATTCGTTCGATAATAGAGTTATTTAAAAACTGTCACCCTGAGGTTCTCGAAGGGCGACTTTAATTGAAAAGATCATAGATTCGAGAGCCACACCGTGAAGCCCTTCTTCTAATTTTTCAACAACTTCGACTTCTGCTAAAAATCTCATTTTATCAGATAAGAAATCGGTTCAAAGAGAGATGAAATTTTCTCTTCCTGATAAACAGTTTCATAAATTGGAGTAAGCTCATCTGAGAAAAATAAATTATACAAATCTAAATCAGTAAGACTAGGATTTAGCAAATCTAATGGAGAAGAAAAAGTTACTCCAATACCAATTGCTAAAATGATCAAGGAAACCGCTGAGAATAAAATGCGATTCCTTGTTTGTTTCTTTTCATAGCGAATTGAAACTCTATTGGCAATGTTCCGACTCCAATCTTCGCTTTCTAATCTTTCTTGAATTTCATTTGAATGCATTTCTTCCTTATTCATTTTTATCTCCCATTAATACAATTTTTCGCAACATTTCTTTTCCTCTAAAGGCTCTTGATTTAACCGTTCCCTGTTTTATAGAAAGTTTCTCAGCTATCTCTTTTTCAGAAAGTCCATTTGAATAGTGCTGTAAAATAGTTTTATACTTTTCTGGAATTTGTTTTAAATACTGGATTAAAGTATTTGTTTTTTCAAGCAGGATAGATTCATCCGATTTACCCTCTTTCAATTTAGCAGAAGCCTTTTCTATTTTTCTTTCTTCTCGTAAGAGTTTCTCATTCATACGATAAGCTTCATTTCGAGCAATGGTGTAAAGCCAGGTTGAGAGCTTTGCTTCTTCTCTAAATTTTCCATTCACCAATGCCTTGTATGCCCTGAGATAAGTCTCTTGCACTACATCGTCTATAGAATGAAAAAATCTCTCTGCGAGATTTTTTTCTATCGCAGAGAGAACTATAGACTTAGTTGAATTTACTATTTCGGTAAAATCAGAATTAGTCATGGTTGTGTTTCTTTAAAAGCTCCGTTACTCTATCGGCTAATTTATTTCGTTGCTCCGGTGTAAGAACAGCATGGAATTCTATGAATTTTTTTGTCATAAATACTCTCATCTGGTCTCTTTTGGTTCCACTGGTTTCAAATGCTTTGTTCACTTTTGCTTCATCAATTTGTGCCTGACGGATCTGATCAACAATTTCGTCCGGGAACATTTTTACATCGAGCTCTTTTCTTTTATCAAGAATCTCTTTTTTGATTCTTTGTAATTCTCCCTTTTGCTTATCATTTAGATCAAGCTCACTTGCAACTCTCTTCGCAATCCAATCAGCTCTATCTGCTAATGAGTGATGACGGCAATTTACAATAGCAAGTAATGCTATTAACGAAATGGAAAATATTTTAATAAGATGTTTCATTCTTATCTCCTTGTTTTGAAAGTAAGACCCGATGTTTTTGATTTGGTTCCAATCTATAAAAATTCACTTAAATTTTTACATTCTATACCCCAACTTGCAGTTCATGTTGCGGTGCATGTTGCGGTTTAAATTTATTTTGAGAAGCTAAGAAAAGATACATGAACTGCTATATGGACTGCAACATGAACTGCAACAAACCTATTCTTAAACTAAACCGGTATTGAAATTAAATAATCATTTGTTGGCAGATATTAACCATTTAAAGTCAAATAGGCTCTTTCATTATAATAGAAAATTCTAAATAGTTGACGATTTTTAATCAATTAAAGGGATCAAAATAATAAATTAATAATATTTAAAAATAAAAAACCTTGTTTGTGAAAAATAGATAAAAATAAATATGAATTAAAGCATAATTACATGAATAATAATTTAATTAAGAACAGATTATCTGAATTATTTCCTGAATTATTAAATCAAATCGAAAAAGAATTTGATTTTGATAAATTGGAAGTCTATTTTGAATTTTTAAAAGAATACAATGAAGCAGGCGGATTCTTTTCCAAGTCGGATTCAGAAAATATTTTAGATAGGCATATCATTGAATCCATTTTTCATATTCACAGGATTCTATCTTCCTATCCAGTTTCACATGAAACTAAACTAGCAGATATTGGAACAGGTCCTGGACTGCCCGGTTATATTTTTTTCTGTTTAAATAATGCTCCGACTATCACGCTTGTTGATTCGCAAATGAGACGACTTGGAATTTTAGAAAAATTTCACAAAGAAAAATTCAAAGACAAAAAGGTTAATTTCATTTATGGACGAGTAGAGGATTTAAAAGAAAAATTTGATCTTGTAGTCATGCGCTCGACAGTAAAGTATCCCTGGTCAGCTGAAATGATTTACAAACTTTTAAAAACAAATTCAATCTTCATACCTTTTCTAGGTAGAAGGAATTATGATTTAGATTTTGAAAAAAAGATGTTAGAAAACTTAGGATTAAAAATTGAAAAAGAAATAGATTTAGATGAATTAGAGTTTTTAGGAAAGAGGCATCTTAAATTATTGAAAAAGGTAACAGAATCAAAAAAAGGTTTTCCAAGAAGTTGGGAAGTAATAAGTAAAGAGATTAAGAGGACATCAT